>NHCFR05603__coassemble_248_pt1 | contig 57096 bp, 47 predicted proteins | sample NHCFR05603__metabat2_high_PE_050 | metagenome-assembled genome bin NHCFR05603 | reverse complement strand
GTGGACGCCACCCACTCCCCCATGTTCCACCAGGTGGAGGGCATGGTCATCGACAAGAACGTCACCATGGCCGACCTGAAGGGCACCCTGAACACCGTGGTGGAGAAGCTCTACGGCAAGGGCACCAAGACCCGGTTCCGTCCCCACCACTTCCCCTTCACCGAGCCCTCCTGCGAGATGGACGTGCAGTGCCACAAGTGCGGCGGCGTGGGCTGCCCCACCTGTAAGGGCGAGGGCTGGATTGAGCTGCTGGGCGCTGGCATGATTCACCCCCGGGTGCTGGAGATGAGCGGCATCGACCCCAATGAGTACTCCGGCTGGGCCTTCGGCATCGGCCTGGAGCGTACCGCCATGCGTCGGTTCAAGATCGCCGACCTGCGCCTGATTTTTGAAAACGACGTGCGCTTCCTGGAGCAGTTTTAAGGAAAGAGGGGAACATTACCATGAATTTAAGCAGAAACTGGCTGCGTGAATTTGTCACCGTAGACGCCAATGACCATGATTTTGCCGAGGCCATGACCCTGTCCGGGTCCAAGGTGGAGCTGACCCACGACCTGGGCGCCGAGATCTCCAACGTGGTGGTGGGCCGCATCCTGTCCATGGAGCGCCACCCCGACTCCGACCACATGTGGGTCTGCCAGATCGACGCCGGCCAGGCCGAGCCGGTGCAGATCGTCACCGGCGCCTGGAACGTCCATCCCGGCGACCTGGTGCCTGTGGCCCTGCACAAGTCCACCCTGCCCGGTGGCAAGAAGATTGAGAAGGGCAAGCTGCGTGGCGTGTTGTCCAACGGCATGCTGTGCGGCCTGCTGGAGCTGGGCCTGGACGAGCGGGACTTCCCCTACGCCGCCATCACCCCCGCCGCCATTCTGGGCGACTACAAGCCCCTGGACCCCGCCAAGCCCTCCATCTCCGCCGATATCAAGCCCGGCGACAAGATCTACGGCCCTGTGGTGGCCGCCAAGGTCCTGGAGTGCACCTCTCAGCTCGACGGCACCTTCCACACCTGCCTGGATATCGGTGACGGCACCGCCGCCCCCGACACCGGCTGCCCCAACCTCCACGAGGGGGATCTGGTGGCCTACAACACTAAGACCGACTCCATCTGCACTCTGGCGGACCTCCACGCCCAGCAGGCAGAGTTCCCCCACTGCATCCCCGACGGCATTTTCGTGCTCCGGGAGGACTGCAAGCCCGGCGACGACATCAAGCCCATCATCAACGCCGACGACCATGTGGTGGAGTTTGAGATCACCCCCAACCGCCCCGACTGCCTGTCCGTCATCGGCCTGGCCCGGGAGGTGTCCGCCACCTTTGGCGCCCCCCTCACCCTCCACGAGCCCGTGGTGAAGGGCGGAGCCGAGGGCAACCTCATGGAGCTGCTGGATGTGGAGACCCCCGCCGCCGATCTGGTGCCCCGGTACACCGCCCGGATGGTGCGCAACGTGAAGATTGGCCCCTCCCCCAAGTGGATGCGGGAGCGGCTGCGCTCCATGGGCGTGCGCCCCATCAACAACATCGTGGACATCACCAACTACGTCATGCTGGAGTATGGCCAGCCCATGCACGCCTTTGACTACCGCTATGTCCACGGCGGCAAGATCATCGTCCGCCGTGCCCAGGAGGGCGAGGAGCTGACCACCCTGGACGGCAAGAGCCACACCCTCAATGCCAACCACCTGGTCATCGCCGACGAGACCCGGGCCGTGGGCCTGGCTGGCATCATGGGCGGCGAGAACAGCGAGATCGTGGACGACACCGTGGACGTGGTGTTCGAGTCCGCCTGCTTTGACGGCGCCACCATCCGCAAGGGCGCTCTGGCCCTGGGTATGCGCACCGAGGCCAGCGCCAAGTTTGAGAAGGGCCTGGACCCCATGAACACCCTCCCCGCCGTGCAGCGGGCCTGTGAGCTGGTGGAACTGCTGGGCGCCGGTGACGTGGTGGATGGCATCATCGACATCCTCAACTACGTGCCCCAACCCCGGGTGCTCACCCTGGAGCCTGACCGCATCAACGCTCTGCTGGGCACCGACGTGGCCGAGGAGGAGATGGTGCGCATCCTCCGCAGCCTGGACTTCCAGGTGGAAGGCAACCAGGTCACCGTTCCCTCCTGGCGTGGCGATGTCATCGGCATGGCAGACCTTGCCGAGGAAGTGGCCCGGTTCTACGGCTACAACAACATCCCCTGCACCCTCATGCGTGGCCAGACCACCCTGGGCGGCTACTCCGATGAGGAGCTGCTGGAGCGTCAGCTGGGCAGCATGTGCCGCACCATGGGCTATGATGAGATTATCACCTACTCCTTCATCTCCCCCACCTGCTACGACAAGATCAACTGGCCCGCAGACTACCTGGGCCGCAACTCTCTGAAGATCTTGAACCCCCTGGGCGAGGACACCTCCATCATGCGCACCACCACCCTCCCCTCCATGCTGGAGATTCTCACCCGCAACTACAACTACCGCAACCAGAACGTACGCCTGTACGAGGTGGGCCGCACCTACGCCCCCGGCGGCGAGGATGGCCTGGCGGTGGAGTCCAAGACCCTCACCCTGGGCGCCTACGGCACCGACATGGACTTCTACACCATGAAGGGCTGCATTGAGGCCATTTTGAAGGACCTGCGGGCCAGCGACGTCACCTTCCGCACCGGCTCCGGCTTCACCGAGCTGGTGTCCTACCACCCCGGCCGCTATGCCGAGGTGTGGGTGGGCTCTGACTGCGTGGGCTTCTTCGGCCAGATTCACCCCCTGGTGGCGCAGAACTACGGGGTGGACGGAGAGCTGTACTGCGCGCAGCTGGCCCTGGACGAGCTGGCTCTGGCCAAGGGCGCTGACCCTGTGTACACTCCCCTGCCCAAGTTCCCCGCCGTCACCCGTGACATCGCTGTGGTGTGTGACGAGGCCGTCACCGTGGGCGCCCTGGAGGCCTGCATCCAGAACGCCGCCCACGGCCTGCTGAAGCAGGTGACCCTCTTCGACATCTACCGGGGCAAGGGCGTGGAGGACGGCAAGAAGTCCGTGGCCTTCAACCTCACCCTCCGGGCCGACGACCGCTCCCTCACCGGCGAGGAGGCGGAGACCGAGGTGCAGCACATTCTGGCCGCCCTGGCCTCTGAGCTGGGCGCCACCTTGCGCTAAGAGCCATTTTTCGGCAATTCGCAGATTGACAAGCTCCTGTCTACTCCGCTATAATGGGCGTATGACGACAGCAAGGGCGCTGTGGCCATTGTGGTCACAGCGCCCATTTGATTTTTTCCCAGGAGGAATGACTATGTCCATTCACGAGGAATGCGGATTGTTCGGCATCAGCGACCCCCACGGGGACTGTGCCCGCACCACCTATTACGGCCTGTACGCCCTCCAGCACCGGGGGCAGGAGGCCTGTGGCATCGCCACCATCAACCAGCGTGTGCTCTCCTTCCACAAGGATGTGGGCCTGGTGGGAGACGTGTTCCACCCCGACGTGCTGGACCGTCTCAATGGCACCATGGCCGTGGGCCATGTGCGCTACGCCACCACCGGCGGCGGGCAGCGGGAAAACGCCCAGCCCCTGACCCTCAAGTACGTCAAGGGCACCCTGGCGGTGGCTCACAACGGCAACCTGGTGAACACCGCCGAGCTGCGCACCTTCTTTGAGTACCGGGGCGCCATCTTCCAGACCACCACCGACTCCGAGCTCATCGCCTACGCCATCGCCCAGGAGCGGCTGCGCTGCGCCTCCGCCGAGGAGGCGGTGTGCCGGGCGGTGAAGGGCCTGCGGGGCGCCTTCTCCCTGCTGGTCATGTCCCCCCAGAAGCTCATCGCCGTCCGGGACCCCTGGGGCTTCCGCCCCCTGTGCATGGGCCGCCGGGGGGATGCGGTGATCTTCGCCTCGGAGAGCTGTGCCCTCCACGCCGTGGGCGCCCAGTTCGAGCGGGAGCTGGACCCCGGCGAAATCGTAGTGGTGGAGGGCACCCAGGTGCGCTCCATCCGGGAGAACTGTCAGGGTTCCTCCAGCCATATGTGCATCTTCGAGTATATCTACTTCGCCCGCCCCGACTCGGTGCTGTGCGGCCAGTCGGTGCACCTGGCCCGGCGCAACGCCGGGCGGCTGCTGGCCCGGGAGTTCCCCGTGGAGGCGGACGTGGTCATCGGCGTGCCCGACTCCGGCCTGGACGCCGCCATGGGCTTTGCTGAGGAGTCCGGCATTCCCTACGGGGTGGGCCTGGTGAAAAACCGCTACATTGGCCGCACCTTCATCACCCCCGGCCAGGAGAGCCGGGAGCAGGCGGTGCGCATCAAACTGGGGGCTCTGGCCAGCTGCGTGGCGGGCAAGCGGGTGGTGATGGTAGACGATTCCATCGTCCGGGGCACCACCTCCAAGCAGATTGTCTCCCTGCTCCGGGAGGCCGGGGCCACGGAGGTACACATGTACTCCTCCGCCCCGCCCTTCATCGCCCCCTGTTACTTCGGCACCGACATTCCCGACCGGGACGCCCTCATCGCCTGCAACTACACCCAGGAGGAGATGCGGGAGATGATTGGGGCCGATTCCCTCCACTTCTTGTCTCTGGAGGCCCTGCACCAGATCGCACCCCAGGCCGACTGCGGGTTCTGCGACGGGTGCTTTACCGGAACCTATCCCATCGAAGTCTAATCCCCTCACCCCACGGAATGTTCCCCCTTCCGTGGGGTGTTTTTTCGTCCCCCACGGGTTTGACTAATTCCCACCTGTGTAGTATAATACGTTGATTATATAATGAGGAGAATGTGCTCATGTGGTTGGCCAAAAATTGGAAAGATTATGAGCTGCTGGACTGCGGCCGTGGAGAAAAACTGGAGCGTTGGGGCTCTCACCTGCTGGTGCGCCCGGACCCCCAGGCCATTTGGAATACCCCCCGCCAGAACAAGGGCTGGAAGACGGCCCACGCCCGCTATTCCCGCTCCCACACCGGAGGCGGCCAGTGGGCCTCCAAGCAGGTGCCGGAGCGGTGGCAGATTCACTATAAAGAACTGACCCTGAACGTGGGCCTGATGAACTTCAAACATACCGGCGTGTTCCCCGAGCAAGCGGCCAACTGGGACTTTGCCCAGGACCTCATCCGCCGGGCGGGCCGCCCCATTTCGGTGCTGAACCTGTTTGCCTACACCGGCGGGGCCACGGTGGCCTGCGCCGCGGCCGGGGCCAGCGTGTGCCACGTGGACGCCGCCCGTGGCATGGTGCAGTGGGCCCGGGAGAACGCCAAGTCCTCGGGTCTGGAGGACAAGCCCATCCGCTGGATCATTGACGACTGCGCCAAGTTTGTGGAGCGGGAGATCCGCCGGGGCCGCCGCTACGATGCCATCATCATGGACCCCCCCTCCTATGGCCGGGGCCCCTCCGGTGAGGTGTGGAAGCTGGAGGAGAACCTGTACCCCTTTGTGGAGCTGGTGTCCAACGTCCTCAGCGATGACCCTCTCTTTGTGATTCTCAATTCCTACACCACGGGCCTGGCCCCGTCGGTGCTGACCTATATTTTGCAGACCGTCATCGGCGGCAAGTTCGGCGGGCGCACCGTGTCCGACGAGCTGGGCCTGCCGGTAACCCAGACCGGGCTGGCCCTCCCCTGCGGCGCCACCGGGCGCTGGGTGGCATCTTCCGTGGAGCATGTCTACCATGGCTAATCCCATCATCCAGGCCAGAGGCCTGACCTTTCGCTACACCACCGCCGAAGGGGTAGCCCCCACGGTGCTGGACCATGTGGACCTGGACATTGAGGCCGGCTCCTTCGTGGCCGTTCTGGGCCACAACGGCTCGGGCAAGTCCACCTTTGCCAAACACCTCAATGCCATCCTCCTGCCCACTTCGGGCAAGGTGTACGTGGACGGCATGGACACCACCGACGAGGACAAGCTGCTGGACATCCGCCGCACCGTGGGCATGGTGTTCCAAAACCCGGACAACCAGATTGTGGCCAGTGTGGTGGAGGAGGACGTGGCCTTCGCCCCGGAGAACCTGGGGGTGCCCTCAGATGAAATCCGCCGCCGGGTGGACGAGGCCCTGGAGGCCGTGGGCATGACAGAATATGCCCGCCACGCTCCCCATCTGCTCTCCGGCGGCCAGAAGCAGCGGGTGGCCATCGCTGGCGTGCTGGCCATGCGCCCCCGGTGCATTGTGCTGGACGAGCCCACCGCCATGCTGGACCCGGTGGGACGCCGGGAAGTGTTGGACACGGTGTGCCGTCTCCAGCGGGAGCTGGGGATGACCGTGGTGCTCATTACCCACCACATGGACGAGGCGGCCCGGGCCCAGCGGCTGGTGGTCATGGACAACGGCCACGTGGTCATGGACGGTCCCCCCGCCCAGGTCTTTCAGAACGTGGTGGGCCTGCGCCGCCTGGGTCTGGAAGTGCCCGACTCCGTGTCCCTCCTCTATGAGCTGCGCCAGGCCGGGCTGGACGTGCCCCTGGATGTCCTCACCTGCGAGGACTGCGCCCAGGCACTGGCCCACATTCTACCCCGATAAGAGAGGCCCGTATCTATGACGCCTATCATTGAACTCAGACAACTCACCCATATCTATAGTCAAGGCACCCCCTTTGAGCACGTGGCCCTGCAAAACGTGGACCTGACGGTGGCCCCGGGGGAATATCTGGCGGTCATTGGCCGCACCGGCTCGGGCAAGTCCACCCTGATGCAGCACCTCAACGGGCTGCTCCGTCCCACCTCGGGGCAGGTGCTCTTTGAAGGGGAGGACATTTGGGGCTCCAAGGAGCGCACCCGTCAGGTGCGCTTCCAGGTGGGCCTGGTGTTCCAGTACCCGGAGTACCAGCTCTTTGAGGAGACGGTGTACCGGGACATTTCCTTCGGCCCCACCAACATGGGGCTGGACCAGGCCGAGGTGGACCGCCGGGTACGGCAGGCCGCCCGCTTTGTGGGCCTGTCCGACCACACCCTGGAAAAGTCCCCCTTTGACCTGTCCGGCGGCCAAAAGCGCCGGGTGGCCATTGCGGGGGTCATCGCCATGGAGCCCAAGGTGCTCATTCTGGACGAACCCACCGCCGGACTGGACCCCGCCGGAGCCGCTCAGATTCTGGGCAACATCCGGGCCTACCACCGGGAGAAAAAGGCCGCCATCATTCTGGTGTCCCACTCCATGAACGAGGTGGCCCGGGAGGCCCAGCGGCTGGTGGTGTTCCGAGACGGCACCATTCCCTACTCCGGTACCCCCCAAGAGGTGTTCTCCCACGGCTCTGAGCTGGAGCGGATGGGCCTGGGCGTGCCCGAGATGACCCGGGTGTTCGCCCGGCTGCGGGACATGGGCTACCAGGTCCCCGCCTCGGTGTACACCGTGGAACAGGCCCGGGACGCCATCCTGCTGGCCCGAAAGGGGGCGCAGGCATGAACCTCAAGGACATTACCCTGGGGCAATTCTTCCCCGGCAACTCCTTTCTCCACCGGGTAGACCCCCGCATCAAGCTGGCGGGGCTTCTGGTGTATGTGGTGGCCCTGTTTCTGGCCAACTGGTTTGTCACCTACGGTATCATGCTGGCCCTGCTGGTGTGGGGCTGCGCTGTGGCCCACATTCGGGCCAAAACCCTGCTGGGGGGCATGAAGCCGGTGATTTTCCTGCTCATCTTCACCGCTGTTTTGAACATGTTCTATACCCCTGGCACCCCTCTGGTGTCCTTCTGGATTTTTACCATCACCTATGAGGGCATTTTACACGCCTTTTTCATGGTGGTACGCATTCTCATGCTCATCTGTGCTACCTTCCTGCTCACCTATACCACCTCTCCCCTGGCCCTCACCGACGGTCTGGAGAGCCTGCTCTCCCCTCTGAAAAAGGTGAAGGTGCCGGTGCACGAGCTGGCCATGATTATGTCCATCGCCCTGCGCTTCATCCCCACCCTCATTGAGGAGACGGATAAGATCATGTCCGCCCAGCGGGCCCGAGGCGCGGACTTCGACTCCGGCGGCCTCATCCGCAAAGCCAAGGCCCTCATTCCCCTGCTGGTGCCCCTGTTCATCTCCGCCTTTCGCCGGGCGGACGAGTTGGCCACCGCCATGGAGTGCCGCTGCTACTGCGGCGGGACGGGCCGCACCCGGATGCGGGAGCTGCACCTGCGCCCCGCCGATTGGCTGTTTCTCCTGGGCCTGGTGGTGGTAGCGGTGGCGGTGGGCCTGCTGGCCCACATGGGTCTGTGAGCGCCCCCCATTTTATCTATGAGGTGTTCCTATGCAATCCCGTAACATTGCCCTGCGCCTGAGCTATACCGGCACCGCCTACCACGGCTGGCAGGTGCAGAAAAACGCCGTCTCTGTGGCGGAGACTCTGGAAAAGGCCCTGTCCTTTGTGGTCAATCACCCGGTGAAAGTCACCGGGGCGGGCCGCACCGACGCTGGGGTCCACGCCCGCACCTACGTGGCCAATTTCCGCACCACCTCCGGCATCCCCCTGGAGCGGCTGCCTCTGGCGGTGAATACCCGCCTGCCCGACGACATTGTGGTGTCCAAGGCCACCCTGGTGCCGGACGACTTCAACGCCATCGGCTCCTGTCTGAAAAAAGAATACACCTACCGCATCTACAACTCCCGCATCCGGGACCCCTTCTACGTCAACCGGGTGTGGTTCTATCCCCGCCATCTGGACGAGTCCATCATGGCGGCGGCCGCCGCCCAGTTTGTGGGCACCCACGACTTTGCCGCCGTGCGCTCGGTGGGCACTGAGACCCGCACCACCGTGCGCACCGTCCACTACTTTGACATTGAGCGCAAGGGACAGATCATCGACTGTCGGGTGTGCGCCGACGGCTTTTTGTACAACATGGTCCGGGCCATGGTGGGCACCTGCATCTATGCCGCCGAGGGCAAGCTGGCCCCCGAGGATATCCCGGACATTCTCTCCTCCCGCAACCGCACCTTGGCCGGGCCCACCGCCCCGCCGGACGGGCTGTATATGACCAACCTGTGGTATGACGAGGACGTACTGTGACGATACTCCGGCGCCTGTGTGCGCCGCCGCCTTTTGAGGTATACGATTATGGAAGACACAAAGAATAACCAATCCAACACCCAGCCCAAAAAACCCAAGTTTTTGGTGCGGGTTCTGCTCTTTCTCCTGGCCGTCCTGGTGGTCCTGGGTGCCGTGGCCGTGGTGGTGTTCCGGGACCGGCTGTCCCTGGACAACTTCAAGCGGTGGCTCCACTACCGCTCCCTGGTGCTCAACGACAGCGGCCAGGCCGACTCCTTCCCCCATGACGGCAGCCTGGACGACACCTTCGCCGTGCTGGACGGAGACCTGTTGGTGTGCTCCTCCACCTCCATCTCCCTGTACTCCGGCAGCGGCACCCAGTATGTGGACCTGTCTGTGGACATGGACAACCCCGTGGTGGACACCAACGGCTCTCTGGCTGTGATCTATGACGCCGGGGGCTCCTCCCTGTACGTGCTGGGCCAGCGGGAAGTGATCTGGTCGGCCACCGACCTGACCTCCATCCTCTCGGCCCACCTCAACCAAAACGGACAGCTCACCGTGGTCAGCCAGACCAGCGGTTACAAGGGTTCCGTGACGGTGTACAGCACCGACTACGAGCCCATGATGAGCGTCAACCTCTCCTCGGCCTATGTCATGGACGCCGCTCTGTCCGACGACGGCCAAACCCTGTCCATCCTCAACGTGGGGCAAACCGACGGCGTGTTTAACTCCACCCTCTCCCTGTACACCCTGAACACCACGGACGCGGGGAACTTTGAGCCCAACCTCACCAGTGATCTGGGCTCCTCGGTGGTGCTGGAGACCCGCCACACCGTCTCCCAGGTCTGGTCCATCTCCGACCAGAACCTGACCCTCACCGACCATGAGGGCAACAACGCCGTCATCGACTGGAATGACATGCACCTCAAGCGCTACTCCCTGGCCGGGGACGGCTTCGCCGTGGCCCTGCTGGCCAAGTACCGGGCAGGCAGTCAGGGCGAGCTGTGGGTGGTCTCCTCCGACGGCTCCCACAAGAGCCGGGAGATCGACCAGCAGGTGCTCTCCCTGTCCGCTGCCGGGCGGTATATCGCCGTGCTCACAGGCAAGCAGCTGAACATCTACACCAAGGACCTGGAGCTGTACGCCACCCTGGACAGCACCCAGGGCGCCCGTCAGGTGCTGCTCATGGAGGACGGTTCCGCCGTTCTCATCTCCGCAGACAGTGCCAGCTTCTACGTGCCTTAAACGAATGAGATTGCCCCTGAGGGCGTATAGTTAAGGAGGATTCCATGACCGCTTATATTTTCGATGCCGCCATCGTCGTTATCCTGGCTTTCTTCGCCTGGCGTGGTGCCAAAAAGGGCCTCATCCTCACCCTGTGCGGACTGTTGGGCCTGTTTGTGGCCTTCTTCGGAGCACAGTTCATCTCCACCCAGTTCCACGGCCCTGTGGCCCACATTATGGAGCCTGCCATCTACCAAGCCATCCGTGGGGCCGAGCCCCAGGGGGAGGAGACCGACTCTGGCGACCCCGGCCTGAGCATTCCTGGCAACATCGCCGAGCAGGCGGAGCCCGACTACACCCTGGACCAGCTGCTGGAGTCCATGAAGGAGCAGGGCCTGTTCGCCGGTTTCTCCTACTTCCTGGACCAGGCCAAGAACGAAGAGTCCATCCCCAGTGAGGGCGGCACCACGGTAGCCAGCGCGCTGGCGGACTACCTGGCCAACCTGGTGGCCAAGGCCACCCTGTTCGCCCTGTCCTTCCTGCTCATTCTCCTGCTCTGGTTTTTGCTCAGCCACATTCTGGACCTGACCTTCCACCTGCCCATCCTGGCCACGGTGAACACCGTGGGCGGACTGCTGGCAGGGCTTTTGAAGGCGGTGCTCATCGTCTTTGTGCTGGTGTGGCTGGGGCAGCTGGCGGAGATCGTCCCCGCCAACCCCACCACCCCGGTCCTCTCCCTGTTCACCCCCAAGGGACTGGGCGCTCTGTTGGATCGGCTTCTCCTGTGATTTTCAGGGAAATTTCAGATTCTTCATGCCTAGTTCACATTCTTCTGGTAGGGTACCCCAAAAAGGATACCTTCCGAAAGGAGTTTAACCATGCAGCCGACACTTTGTACTCGCTGCCATAAGAACGTGGCAGTGATCTTTATCACGAAAATTGAAAACGGCGAGACCAAAAACGAAGGTCTCTGCCTGAAATGCGCCCGGGAACTGGGGCTCAAGCCTGTGGACGATATGATGCAGAAAATGGGCATCTCCGACGAGGACCTGGACTCTCTCTCCCATGAGATGATGTCCGCCTTCGGCGGCGTCGAGGGCCTGGAGCAGCTGGCCCAGGACCGCCCGGAGAACCCCGACGAGGAGGAGGACGAGGGGCGCACCGCCACCTTCCCCTTCCTCAACAAGCTCTTCGGGGCACAGCCCCCCCACGAGGGCTCCGGCCCCCGGGGCGGCAAAGAGGAAAAGCCCTCTGGCCCGCCCAAGCCCCCCAAGCGCAAGTTTTTGGAAAACTACTGCATCTCCCTGACCCGCAAAGCCCAGGAGGGCAAGCTGGACCGCATCGTGGGCCGGGACAACGAGATTCAGCGCACCATTCAGATTCTCAACCGCCGCCAAAAGAACAACCCCTGTCTCATCGGCGAGCCCGGCGTGGGTAAAACCGCCATCGCCGAGGGTCTGGCCCAGAAAATCCAGGACCGACAGGTGCCCTATAAACTGTTGGACAAAGAGGTGTACCTGCTGGACCTCACCGCCCTGGTGGCAGGCACCCAGTTCCGGGGCCAGTTTGAGAGCCGCATGAAGGGCCTCATTGAGGAGATCCGCAAGCTGGGCAACATCATTCTGGTCATCGACGAGGTGCACTCCATCGTGGGCGCCGGCGACGCCGAGGGCTCCATGAACGCCGCCAACATCCTCAAGCCCGCCCTGTCCCGGGGCGAGATTCAGGTCATCGGCGCCACCACCCTCACCGAGTACCGCAAGTATATCGAAAAGGACACCGCCCTGGAGCGCCGCTTCCAGCCTGTGATGGTGGAGGAGCCCTCCATGGAGGAGGCCACCCAAATCCTCCAGGGCATCGCCCCCTACTACGAGGGCTACCACCACGTGGTCATCACCCCGGACATCTGCCGTCTGGCGGTGTCCATGAGTGAGCGGTACATCACCGACCGCTACCTCCCCGACAAGGCCATCGACCTCATCGACGAGGCCGCCTCGGAGGTCAACCTCCACAACAAGGACCTGGCTCGTATGGCAGAGATCGAGAAGGAGCTGGCCGACTACGCCAAAGAGGTGGACGTGGTGCTGGCCGCCACCGGGGCCGACAATACCCAAATCCAAGATCTGCAGCAGCAGGAGCAAAAGCTCCAGCGGCAGCGGGACAGCCTGGAAATGGCCATCAGCCGGGACGACAACGAGGCCCCCAACCGGGAGGACCCCGCCTTCCAGAGCCGCCAGGAAGAGCGCCGGGGCCAGCTCCAGGACCTGGAGAGCAAGCTGTCCCAGGTGACCACCCAGAAGGAGCAGCTCCAGGAGGAGTGCAACCAGAAGGCCTACCGCCGTCTGGCCGAGCTCAAGAGCCGTCAGGCCCAGCTGAATGCCCAGCTGGAGGAGCTGAAAGCCAAGGGTGACCCCATGCTCACCGTGGCTCATCTGGCCCGTGTGGTGGAGCTGTGGACCAAAATCCCCGCCAGCCAGATTCAGGAGCAGGAGTTTGAGCGTCTGGCCCACCTGGAGGACCGCCTGAAGACCCACATTGTGGGCCAGGACGAGGCGGTGTCCGCCGTGGCCCGGGCCATCCGCCGTGGCCGTGTGGGCATCTCCGCCAAGCGCAAGCCCGTGTCCTTTATCTTCGTGGGCTCCACGGGTGTGGGCAAGACCGAGCTGGTGAAACAGCTGGCCGCCGACCTGTTCGACTCCCCCGAGTCCCTCATCCGCCTGGACATGTCCGAGTTTATGGAGAAGCACGCCGTCAGCCGCATCATCGGCTCCCCCCCGGGCTATGTGGGCTATGACGACGCCGGACAGCTCACCGAGAAGATTCGCCGCAAGCCCTACTCGGTCATCCTCTTTGACGAGATCGAGAAGGCCCACCCCGACGTGCTCAACGTGCTGCTGCAAATCCTGGACGACGGCCACATCTCGGACGCCCACGGCAAGGTGGTCAACTTCGAGAACACCGTCATCGTCATGACCTCCAACGCCGGAAGCAACGTCAAGGGCGGCTCTCTGGGCTTTGACCGCTCCCCCACCCAGCTGGCCAAGGACAAGGCCATGAAGGGGCTGGAGTCCTTCCTGCGCCCTGAGTTCATCAACCGGGTGGACGAGATCATCTGCTTCAACCAGCTCTCTCAGGAGAACTTCCAGGAGATCGCCAAGATCATGCTGGGCGAGCTCAGCCAGGTGCTGCGCAACAAGGGCATCACCTTCACCTATGACCAGAGCGTGCTGGACTACCTGGTGGACACCTCCTTCTCCCCCATCTACGGCGCCCGCAACCTGCGCCGCCAGATTCAGAAGGATTTGGAGGACGCCATCGCCACCCTGCTCATCGACCACTACGCCCAGCCCATTGTGGCCCTGGACGTCAAGTGCGTGGAGGGTAAGGTGGAGTTGAGCCCCACATTCCAATAAGCATACAACATCCCCACGGCTCCAGTAGCCGTGGGGATGTTGTATCATAAAGGCTCCCCTGTGTAAGGGGAGCTGTCAGCCGTTAGGCTGACTGAGGGGTTGACGGAGCAAGATTACAATCCCTCCGACCCGGCTTACGCCGGGCCACCTCCCTTTACACAAGGGAGGCTTGGGCCTGGTGCTTTCTCCCCCCATAAGCACAAAACAGCCCCCGGCCAACATTGGCCGGGGGCTGCATCTTTCCCAAAATATCAAAGCTTGGCGGCGATGGCCCGCATGAACTCCAGGCCAGTCACCTTCTGGGCGGGGGCCTTCCCCTCCCACAGGGCCACCAGATCTCCGGTCATGACACCGGACTCGATGGTGTCAATGGCGGCCTTCTCCAGGCGGTGGGCAAAGTCGGTGAGCTCGGGCAGATTGTCCAGCTCGCCCCGCTTGGCCAGGGCGCCCGTCCAGGCGAAGATGGTGGCCATGGGGTTGGTGGACACCTGCTCCCCTCTCAGGTGGCGGTAGTAGTGCTGGGTGACGGTGCCGTGGGCGGCCTCGTACTCATAGTAGCCCTCGGGAGACACCAGCACAGAGGTCATCATGGCCAGAGAGCCGAAGGCGGTGGACACCATGTCGCTCATGACATCGCCGTCGTAGTTCTTGCAGGCCCAGATGAAACCGCCCTTGGAGCGGATGACACGGGCCACCGCGTCGTCAATGAGGGTGTAGAAGTAGGTGATGCCCGCCTGTTCAAATTTCTCCTTATACTCTGCCTCAAAGATGTCATGGAAGATATCCTTGAAGGTGTGGTCATACTGCTTGGAGATGGTGTCCTTGGTGGAGAACCACAGGTCCTGCTTGACATCCAGGGCGTACTGGAAGCAGGAGTGAGCAAAGGACGTGATGGACTGGTCCAGGTTGAACTGACCCTGCACCACGCCGGGGCCCTTGAAGTCCTGAATGGTCTGGCGCTGCTCGGTGCCGTCGGCGGCGGTGAACACCAGCTCGGCCTTGCCGGGGCCAGTCAGGCGCATTTCAGTGGCCTTATACACGTCACCGAAAGCGTGACGGGCGATGGTGATGGGCTTCTCCCAGTTCTTCACCACCGGGTTGATGCCCTCCACCATGATGGGGGCACGGAACACGGTGCCGTCCAGAATGGCACGGATGGTGCCGTTGGGGGACTTCCACATCTGGGAGAGGTTGTACTCCTCCACCCGCTGGGCGTTGGGGGTGATGGTGGCGCACTTCACCGCCACGCCATACTTCTTGGTGGCCTCGGCGGCGTCCACCGTCACCTGGTCCCCGGTCTCCTCCCGGTGGCGCAGGCCCAGGTCGTAATACTCGGTTTTCAGGTCAATATACGGCTCCAGCAGCTCCTCTTTGATCTGCTGCCAGAGAATGCGGGTCATCTCGTCCCCGTCCATCTCCACCAGGGGGGTCTTCATCTGAATTTTACTCATGGGTATCGCTCCTTTTTCCCTTGCCTCGGGCGTGTACTCGTAGCTCTCATTTTACCCCAGGGCCGTAAAAATTTCAAGCACTTTCGCACACTAGCGAGCCAACATTTTTGTGCAGAAAAAGGGCCGGGAGATCCCGGCCCTTTTGGTTAGGCAAAGAAGCGGTTCCAATAGCCCATGACAAAGATGATGAACATGATAATGGGCAGCAGGAATGTCACATAGAAGCGCACGTTGCGGGGGAAGCGCAGGCCCGAACCGGTGTTGGCCTCGGCCAGGAAGTTGTCCTAGCCCCAGCCCTTGCGGGTGACGCAGAACAGCAGGTACACCAGGGAGCCCAGAGGCAGAATGTTGTCGCTGACCAGGAAGTCCTCCAAATCCATGATGGAGGTGCCAGCCCCCAGAGGCTGGAAGCCGCTCCACAGGTTGAAGCCCAGCACGCAGGGCATGGACAGCACCAGAATAGCCACGGTATTCACCAGCACCGCCTTTTTCCGACTCCAGCCCCACTTATCCATGTAGAAGCAGATGATGTTCTCAAACACGGCAATGACGGTGGACAGGGCGGCAAAGGACATGAACACGAAGAACAGAGCGCCCCACAGCCGTCCCCCGCTCATGGAGTTGAACACGTTGGGCAGGGTGATGAAGATGAGGTTTGCCCCGCTGTCGGCGGCCACGTCAAAGGCGGAGCAGGCGGGGAAGATGATGAGGCCAGCGGTGTCCAGGCCGTGGAAATCCCCCTTGGCCATTTTGATGCAGTACAAAATGAGCCAGCCGGACACGGAGGTGTAGAACATCATCAGCAGGTAATTTCCCGCCAGGCCAAACCAGCTGTACCAGTGCCAGCGGGTGCCCTTGGGCTCCAGCGCCTGGAAGGACCCGGCCATGCTCTTCTGGCTGCCTCGGCCCACGGAAAACTCCATCACCATCACAGGCAGGCCCATGATGACCAAAAACAGCAGGTACACCACCACAAAGGCGGCCCCGCCGTACTGGCCGGTGATGTAGGGGAACCGCCATACGTTGCCCAGCCCGATGGCGCACCCGGCGGATATGAGCAAAAAGCCCAGCCGGGAGGAAAAACTCTCGCGTTGTTTCATGGTTGCAAACTCCTCTTTTCTCTTGTCTCGTTCCCAGAGTTGGGATGATACTCGAACACTCTACACGTTTTTCCCCCGTCAGTCAAGCACAGCACTGTGCTAAATTATCCAATCTCTGTCACCGGCTTCTCCATGACGAAGTTGGTCAGGGCTACCCCCTGCCGCTCCACCTGCTGCTGGCGCACCACCCGGTAGCCCCGGGCCTCAAAAAAGGGGCGGGCGGTGATGGAGGCGTGGGTGGTCACAGACCCTGACACCGCCCCCTCCAATCGGTCACACAGCGCCCGAGCTATCCCCTGGCCCTGGCAATCCCAGCGCACATACAGCCGGTCCAGATAGCCGTCTGGGTGGATGTCCCCAAAGCCGCGGATGCCCGTCTCGTCCTCCGCCACCAGGGCACAGTGGCCCAGAAAAGACTGCTCCCACTGTTCCAGGTCCATCTTCCCTGTTGCCCACACCGCCAACTGCTGGGGGGTGTAGTCTCGGGCGTTGACTCTGTGGACGGTGTTGTAAAACAGCTCTGCCATTTCCTCGCCGTCTCCCGGTCGAAAATCTCGAATCATCATACCTTTTCTCCTCTCTCTATCACAGCTGGATGGCCCAGTCCCCATAGGTATGGGTGCCGCTTCCGTGGCGCAGCTCCCCCGCCCGGTCCAGCTCCCGCAGCCTGTCCCGCATCTCCAAGCACAGCTCTGGGGGCAGGTCCAGGTCATGGTGGCCAGGAAAGAGCCGCTGCACGGGCAGCTGAGCCACCTGCTCCAGGGATTGGAGATAGGCCTGGGGGTCGGTGGAGGGGAACCAGGCGGTGAGCAACCCCCGGTAAATGAGGTCCCCGGTGAACAGGTAGCCCCGCTCCGCCTCCCAGAAGCACATATGGCCCGGGGCATGGCCGGGGGTGTGGAGCACTTGAACCGCCCGTTCCCCCAGCTCAAGGGTCTCCCCGCCCCGGAGCACCCGGGTGGGGATGCCCTGGAAAAATTCGTAGGTGTTCACGTCGTAGCCCTCAGGCAGCTGGCAGCGGTCGGTCACATAGCCCCGAATCAGCTCAATGGGCTGGGGAAAGCTCCCCTGGAGCCAGGACAGTTCGGCCTCGTGGGCGTAAAAGTCCGGGTAGTAGCGGTGCCCGCCGATGTGGTCCCAGTGGATGTGGGTTGCCACCGCCGTCACCGGGCCCCGGGCCAGAGCCGCCACCACCGGGGAGATGTCGCAGATGCCCAGGCCTGTGTCAATGAGCAGGGTGCGGTCCCTGCCATTGAGCAAATAGCAGTGGGTCTCCTCCCAGTGGCGGTATTCGCTGATGATATAGGTATCCGGGTCCACCTGGTCCACGGTGAACCATGGGTTTTGGTCCTTCATGGGCTCCCCTCCTTGCGTGTCATTGCTCCCCATGATAGCACAGGGGCCGGGTGAACTCAACCACTCCATCTTGGTCTTGTCCCTGCCCGCCACTTCCGGTATAATAGTTCCATCCCATACAAACGAGGAAGCTACTTATGTACACCCACATTTTCTTTGACTTAGACGGCACCCTCACCGACCCCAAAGAGGGAATCACCAACTCGGTGGCCTATGCTCTGGCGTCTTTCGGCATCCAGGAGGACCCGGACCGGCTCACCCCCTTCATCGGCCCGCCCCTCATCGACTCCTTTATGGAGTTCTACCACTTCGACGGCCCCACGGCCCAGAAAGCGGTGGAGAAATACCGGGAATACTTCTCCCAGAAGGGTATTTTTGAAAACAAAGTGTTTTCCGGCTCCCAGCCACTTCTGGCCCAGCTGAAAGCGGCGGGAAAGACCGTGTGTCTGGCCACCTCCAAGCCGGAGGTGTTCGCCCGTCAGATTCTGGAGCACTTCCACATGGACGACTACTTTGATGAAATCGTGGGCAGCTGTCTGGACGGCACCCGCACCAAAAAGGGCGAGGTCATCGGGGAGGTATTCACCCGGCTGGGAGAGAACTGCCCGGACAAGGCCATGTGCGTCATGGTGGGCGACCGCCTCCACGACATCCACGGAGCCCAGGAGAACGGCCTGGACTCCATCGGCGTCACCTTCGGCTATGGCAGCCAGGAGGAATTGACCCAGGCCGGGGCCACCCACATCGCCCACAGCTTTGAAGAACTGGCCCAACTCTTACGGTAAAAAACAGCCTCTGAGGTGCACTCAGAGGCTGTTTTTCTTATTGTTCGGTTTTAACACGCTGCTTCCTGCGCTTGAGCCACTCCCCTTTGATGCGGCTGCCCCACTCAAAGGCAGTCTCAAAGGCGTAGATCACCGAGGGGGTGAGCAGCAGGAACACCGTCACCACCAGGGCGGACTGGAGGTCCAGAGCGGTAAGCTCGAAGAAGGGGCCAAACCACACCACGGCCACCACCATAGCCACGGTCATAGCCCCCAACAGGGCCCATCGCTTTTTGTCCAGGGGCCGGGCCACATAGTAGATCACCAGCAGTCCCACCGCCCCGATGGTGACGGTGGACAGGGTGGACAAGGTGGCCCGCTGGAAGGTAAAGGCATAGGTAAACAGCTCCAGGCCCACAATGAGCACGATGTTGGTCAGGCCTCCCGGTAGAGCCCGGCGGAGCACGTTGTGCATAAAGCGGCCCCGCACCAGCTCATGGTTGGGCTCCAGGGCCAGCACAAAGGAGGGAATGCCAATGGTCAAGGCGCTGATGAGAGTGAGCTGAATGGGGACAAAGGGGTACGGGAACCCGGCAATGAGGGTGATGAGGGCCAAAAACACCGACATGATGTTTTTCACCAGGTAGAGGGCGGCGGCCCGCTGGATGTTGTTGATGACCCGTCGGCCCTCCTCCACCACCCGGGGCATGGCGGAGAAGTCGGAGTCCAGCAGCACCAGCTCGGCCACCTGGCAGGCGGCCTCGGCCCCGGAGGCCATGGCGATGCCGCAGTCGGCGTCTTTCAGGGCCAACACGTCGTTGACGCCGTCGCCGGTCATGGCCACGGTGTGCCCAGCCTTTTGCAGGGCCTTCACCAGCTTGCGCTTCTGGTCCGGGGTCACTCGGCCAAAGACGTTATAGTCCTGCACAGCCCGGTCATAGTCGCCTGGCTCCTTGAGGGTGGCGGCGTCCACAAACCGCTCCGCCCCGGCAATGCCCGCCTGTTGGGCCACCCGGGACACGGTCTGGGGGTTGTCGCCGGAGATGACCTTCACGTCCACCCCATACTTGGCGAAGTAGCGGAAGGTGTCGGGGGCCTCGGGGCGGATGGGGTTGGCCACCACCACCAGGGCCACGGGGACCACCACGCCCTGCAAGCCGCCCTCCTGGGTGGGAGGCGTGTCGCACTGGGCCAGCAGCAGCACCCGGCAGCCCGCCTGCTGGTAGGGCTCCACCCGGTGGGCAATGGCCTGATAGTCCTCTTTGAGAATGAATTCCGGGGCGCCCAGCACATAGGAGCCGTGGTCCTGGAACACCACCGCCGACCACTTATTGGCGGAGGTGAAGGGGACCACCTGCTGGGCCTGCCAGCCGTTCCCCTGTTGGAATCGCCGGGCCAGAGCCTTGGCGGTGTCGTTGTCGGCGTCCATCACCTGGTAATAGGCGCCCAGCACTCCCTCCACCTGCTGGGGAGAGGTCTGGGAATCCAGGCACACCAGCTCCTGCACCGACATCTCCGGCTGGGTGACGGTGCCCGTCTTATCCACGCACAGCACATCCACCCGGGCCAGGGTCTCAATGGCACTCATCTGGTGGACCAGAGTTTTCCGCTGGGCCAGGCGCATCACCGAGACGGCCAGGGCCACGCTGGTCAAGAGGTACAGGCCCTCGGGAATCATGCCGATGAGGGCGGCCACCATAGAGGTGATGGAGGTGGAGAAGCTCTGCTCCTGCACCAGAAATTCGTTGCAAAACAGGGCGATCCCCAGAGGGATAAGGGCAAAGCCGATGACCCGAATCAGGCGGTCCAGAGACTTCATCATCTCGGACTTGCCCGCTCCCTGGTCCGCCTTGGCCTCATGGGCCAGACGGGCGGCGTAGCTGGCCGCTCCCACCTGGTCCATCCGGGCCCGACACTTGCCAGACACCACAAAGCTGCCGGAGAGCAGCGGGTCCCCGGGATTTTTCACGATGGGGTCCGCCTCTCCGGTGATGAGGGCCTCGTTCACCGTCACCTGCCCCACCAGTACCGGGCCGTCGGCGGGAATCTGGTCTCCAGCACCCAGCTCCACAATGTCCTCCCGCACCAGCTGGTCCACAGGCACAGTGCCCAGCTGGCCGCCCCGCACCACTTTCACCCTGGCCTGAGCCACCAGAGCCAGCTTGCTCAGGGTGGCCCGGGAGCGCAGCTGCTGGACGATGCCGATGAGAGAGTTGATGGCAGCGATGAGCAGAAAGAACATATCCCGGAAGCTGCCCGCCAGCACCAGCAGCGCCGCCAGCACCACAAACACCAGGTTGAAGAAGGTCAGGGTGTTTTCCCGGATGATCTCCCCGGTGGATTTCAGATTGGTCTCCTCCACCCGGTTGTGCCACCCGGCGGCGGCCAGCTGGGAGGCCTGGGCCTGGGTCAGGCCCTGTTCCGGGGTGGGAAAATAGCGATCCATGGGGACGGGCTGCCGGAGCTGGCCGCCCCCTCTCTGTCTCTTGTTTCGCTTTATCATCTTATTGTTCCTCGTCCGCCAAGGTCATGGCGTATTCAAACCGGACCTCGCCCTCTGGGCCGATACCACGGGCAAAGAGGTGCTCTCCCTCCACAGCGGTGGCCATGGACAGCTCTTCCCCCGCTCGGCACTCACTAATGTAGGAGATTTGGATTTCCCGGATGTACTTTCCCTTTCCGTTTCGCTCCATGTGGAGGGCGTCACAGGCATAGTCGGCATAGTGGCTGTTGTTGATATGGCCGTTGATGTCGGTATCCGAATACCCGAGATACCGCTTCCCTGCCATACCAAATTCCTTGGGCATGGGTACCCGGTGAAGCTTGATGGACTTGTTCCGCTCTCCGCCGTCGGTGCCCTGGAACTCGGTGACATCCCGCAGTCGGAACAGCTTGTGGGTGTCGGCATCCACCATCACCCACTGGGCCACACCCTGGCCAATGAGTTTTCCATCCCGGAAGATGTCAAAGTCCCGGTAGGTGGCCACACCAGTGCCGCCTCGGTGCCAGGTCTGAATGGTGAACGCATCGTTCCACCGCAGGGGGGCATACAGCTCCACCCAGTTGCGGGACACCATCCACAGGCAATGATACCGCTCAAAAATCTCCGGCCCCGAGGCCCCCAGCTGGATGGCCGCCTGGGTGGCGGCCTCCTGCAAATAGCCCAGCAGCGCCGAGGGTCGGCACTGGTTGAACATGTCCACATCCAAGGAGCCCACCCGGAAGGTGACTTCAGTGATTTGATGACTCATTTACTCTTCCTTCTTTCCAGGAATGGTGAGGGTGTAGCGGGCGCAGATCTCGTCCACGTCGTCCAGGGTGGCGGCAGGCAACCGCAGGGTGGCACCGCATCCAGCGCACACCACATCCACCGAGGAGTACCCCACCTTGATACCATATTGGTCGCAGCCGCAGCCGCAGGAGATGCCCTTACGGCCTGCAATGTCCTTGAGCTCCGCCAGCACCTCTCCCATGACGATCTCGTCCAGGAAGGTGCCTCGGGTCTCCTCCTGGTCATCCATACGCAGCTTGTCCACCGCCCGCTCCAGCTTCTCCATCTCGCCGAACACCGCCTCCTCTTCTCCGATGAAGCAGCAGCCCAGCCCTGAGGCAGAGCAGGAGAGCACCAGCAGCTTCTCCTCCATCATGGCCCGGGTGGAGCACACGGTGTGGTGGTCCTTGGCGCAGAAGAGACAGGGCACCGTCACCTGACAGTGCTCCCCCTGCTGGTGAAATTCCAACTGGGACTTGCCGCAGGGACAGGGGATGATCTGGTCCCCGGCGGCCAGGGCAAAGGCGGTGCGCTCCACCACCACGGCCTTGCCGCACACGGGACAGATATAGCCGATGTATCTGGTCTGTTCCGACATAACAGGATTCCTCCCATAACATTTTTCAAAAATTTTTCCAACAGAGTGCATTATACCACCCCTTTGTGAATTTTTCTAGCACTCCCTGGCTTTTGTGATAAATTCCTTGTCGGTGCGCATACTAGAGGCAAGATATTTTCTTGAAGGAGTCTTTGCCTATGCCCCGCTCGTCCCAAACCTATCCACTCTCCCGGCCCCCCGTCATCGTGGGCTACGGAAGCGCCGGAGGCCGCAAGGAGAAAGAGGGCCCTCTGGGCCGCTTTTTTGACCACACCTGTGAAGACGACACCTTCCAGCAGCCCAGCTGGGAGATGGCGGAGACCACCATGCAGCAGCTGGCCCTGGAGTCTGCGCTGAAACGGGCCAAGCTGGAGGCCCAGCAGCTGGACTTTCTCCTGGCGGGGGACCTGCTGAACCAGTGCATCAGCTCCGCCTTTGCCGCCCGGTGGGCGGGGGCGCCCTATCTGGGCCTCTATGGGGCCTGCTCCACCATGGGAGAGAGCGTGGCCCTGGCCTCCCTGCTCCTCTCCGGAGGCTGGGGCCAACACGCCGCCGCCATGACCTCCTCTCACTTCTGTTCCGCCGAGCGGCAGTACCGCACCCCTCTGGAGTACGGCTGTCAGCGCCCCCCCACCGCCCAATGGACCGCCACTGCTGCCGGGGCGGTGGTGCTCTCCTCCCAAGGGGAGAAGGGCCCCGTGGTGTCCGCCGTCACCATCGGCAAGGTGATGGACAAGGGGGTCAAAGACCCCGCCAACATGGGGGCGGCTATGGCTCCGGCGGCCTACGAGACCCTGCGGGCCCATTTCCGGGACACTGGGCGCAGTCCCGCCGACTACGACCTCATCCTCACCGGGGACCTGGGACAGCTGGGGTGGGAGATCGTCTCCGACTTCTTCTCCCGGGACGGGTGCCCTCTGTCCAACTACAACGACTGTGGCCTGCTCCTCTTTGAACGGGAGGCCCAGGACGTCCACTGCGGCGGCTCCGGGTGTGGGTGCAGCGCCGCCGTGCTCACCACCATGGTCCTGCCCGGCCTCCAGTCCGGGCGGTGGAAGCGGGTGCTCTTCTGCCCCACCGGGGCGCTGCTCTCCCCGGTGTCCACCATGCAGGGGGAGTCCATCCCCGGCATCTGCCACGCCATTGTGCTGGAAGGAGGTGCAAGCTGATGGAATACTTCAACGCCTTTTTGCTGGGCGGCATTCTCTGCGTCATCGGTCAGGTGCTCTTGGACCGCACCAGCCTCACCCCCGCCCGGATTCTGGTGTTTTACGTGGTGGCAGGGGTCATTCTCAGCGGCCTGGGGCTGTACCAGCCTCTGGTGGACTGGGCGGGGGCCGGGGCCACGGTTCCCCTCACCGGATTCGGCCACACCCTGGCCCAGGGGGTGCGCAAGGCCGTGGAGGAGGAGGGCTGGCTGGGGGTGCTCACCGGAGGGCTCACTGCCACCGCTGGGGGCATCGCCCTGGCCATCACCCTGGGTCTTGTGGCATCTTTCCTGTTTCGGCCCCGGCCCAAGAAGTGATTTTCCATGTTTCTTCCATTGACAAAGCCAGTGGTGTAAAGATATAATATTCACCGCAATTGAACATTGCCTTATCGAGAGTGGCGGAGGGATCGGCCCAATGAAGCCACGGCAACCTGCTCACATGAGCAAGGTGCCAAATCCGGCGGAGACGAGTGTTACACTCGCGCGCAAGATGAGGACACGCTGTCTCCATCCGCCGGACTGTCCGGCGGATTTTTTGTTTGACGCTTTTACGGTACAAAGAAAGGAAGATTACTTATGGCAAGACGTTTCTTTACCTCGGAGTCTGTCACCGAGGGACACCCCGACAAGATCTGCGACCAGATTTCCGACGCCGTTCTGGACGCCATTCTGGCCCAGGACCCTGTGGCCCGTGTGGCCTGTGAGACCACCGTGTCCACCGGTCTGGTGCACATCATGGGTGAGATCACCACCTCCTGCTACGTGGACATCGCCAAGGTGGCCCGGGAGGTCATCCGGGACATCGGCTATGACCGGGCCAAGTACGGCTTTGACTGCGACACCTGCGGCGTGGTGCTCAACATCGACGAGCAGTCCCCCGACATCGCCATGGGCGTGGACAAGGCCCTGGAGGCCCGGGAGGGCGAGATGACCGACGAGCTGGACGGCGGCGCCGGCGACCAGGGCATGATGTTCGGCTACGCCTGCCGGGAGACTGAGGAACTCATGCCCTTGGCCATCTCTCTGTCCCACAAGCTGGCCCAGCGGCTCACCGCCGTGCGCAAGGACGGCACCCTGGACTACCTGCGCCCCGACGGTAAATCCCAGGTCACCGTGGAGTACGACGAGAACCAGAATCCCGTGCGGGTGGACGCTGTGGTCATCTCCACCCAGCACAGCCCCGAGGCCTCTCTGGAGCAGATTCGCGCCGACATGGTGGAGCACGTCATCCGTCCCACCATCCCCGCAAACCTCATGGACGAGCACACCAAGATCTACGTCAACCCCACCGGCCGCTTCGTGGTGGGCGGTCCCCAGGGCGACTCCGGCCTCACTGGCCGCAAGATCATCGTGGACACCTACGGCGGTTCCGCCCCCCACGGCGGCTCTGGCAAGGACCCCACCAAGGTGGACCGCTCTGCCGCCTATGCTGCCCGCTGGGTGGCCAAGAACGTGGTGGCCGCTGGTCTGGCCGACCGCTGCCAGGTGCAGCTGGCCTACGCCATTGGCGTGGCCCGGCCCGTGTCCGTGCTGGTGGACACCTTCGGCACCGGCAAGGTGTCCGACGAGGTGCTGGAGCAGGCCGTGAACCAGGTCTTTGACCTGCGCCCCACCGCCATCATCAACCGCCTGGACCTGCGCCGTCCCATCTACCGCCAGACCGCTGCCTACGGCCACTTCGGCCGTCCCGAGCTGGACCTGCCCTGGGAGAAGACCGACATGACCCAGGCTCTGCTGGACGCCTGTAACATCTAAGCCCTATCCCATCAACCAAAATGAGTGAGAGTCGCCAAAAGGCGATTCTCACTCATTTTTCATGTCCCAACTTTCTGTTGGGACTCAGCCACTATCGTTTGCTACGGTCTTTTTGGTCCGGGAAAATCACTCTTCTTCGTCATCCTCAAAGGAATACTCATTGAGAGATTCAAAATCTAAAAACTCTGCCACCGTCATGTTGAAGGCCAACGCCAATTTGTGCAGCGTCTTCACCCGTGGATTTTTGGTCACCCCTCGCACAATGTTGTCCAAGGTGGACTGCTTGACATTGCTCATGGAGGCCAGTTTATTGATGGAAATCCCCCGCTGTCTGCAAAGCTCCCGGATACGCTGAATATATAGCTCGTAATATTCCATAGGCTTCTCCCTCTGCAATCATTACCCATTTACGGGTTGATGTGATGATAGCAACAAACAAGGGAGAACCTACCCGAATACGGGTTGACTTGTGGAATAATTTTGTTTTACAATTATCATATACCCGAATAAAGGTAACTTCTTTGGAGGGAGCAATATGTCAACGTGTACATTTTTGGGGCATCGTCAATGTCCCCCTGATTTAAGGCCACAACTGCGCCGAGTTCTCATGGATTTCATCGAAGAGCACGGCGTTCGTACATTCTATGTAGGCAACCAAGGCGGTTTTGAGCGCATGGCTTGTTCTGTCCTCCGTGAGCTTTGCCTGGAATATCCCAGCGTCACCTATGGGGTTGTTCTGGCGCATCTCCCCATCAATGGGCAAGAGAAGAGAGAGAACGCCATGGATGACTCCCATTTGATTCTTCCAGACGGTATTGACACCATTCCCAAGCAATTCGCCATGGACTGGAGAAATCGCTGGATGTTAAAACAGTCGGATTATGTGGTGACATATGTGACCCATCCCTGTGGTCATGCAGCCAGATATGCAGCACTGGCCAAGCAAATGGGCAAGCGGGTGCTCAATCTGGACCCACCCCGTTCCGTATCTCCTTACATTGGGAGGCTATGAAGAAGCCGCTGCAAAACAGAAACAGGCTGTTGCAAACCGCATGTCTGCAACAGCCCCTTTCTTCTAGATTCCCAACAGACTCCCCAAAGCATTGGCCAGAACACACAGCCCCACGCCCAGTAAGGTGGGCACCGCCACCGCCACCAGGGTCCACTTGAGGCTCTTGCTCTCCCGGTAGATGGTGAGGCAGGTGGTGGAGCAGGGCCAGTGGAACAGCGTGAACAGGAGGGTACACACCGCCGTGGTCATGGTCCACCCGTGCGCTTCCAGAAGCGCCTGCACTCCAGTGAGCTGGTCAAAGTCCACCAGGCTGCCCTGGGCCAGGTAGGCCATGAGCATCACCGGCATGACAATCTCATTGGCGGGCCAGCCCAGGAGGAAAGCGGTCAAAATCACCCCGTCCAGACCCATGAGCTGACCCAGAGGGTCCAGAAACCCAGTGATATGGGCCAGAATGGTGGCATCCCCCACGGTGATGTTGGCCAGCAGCCAGATGACACCCCCGGCGGGGGCCGCCACCGCCACCGCCCGGGCCAGCACGAACACCGTGCGGTCCAGCAGGGACCGCACCACCACCTGCCCCACCCGGGGGCGGCGGAAGGGGGGCAACTCCAAAGCAAAGGCGGAGGGCGTGCCTTTCAGCACGGTGGCGGTGAGCAATCGAGTACAGCCCAGGGTGGCGGCCACCCCCAGCAGCAGCACCCCCAGCAGGGCTGCCGCCCCCACAAGGCTCCCCCCCTGCCCCACCAGAAACAGGGTAATGAGGGCCAGTAGGGTGGGAAATTTCCCGTTGCAGGGCACCAGGGACGAGGTGAGCATGGCGGCCAGCCGCTCCCGGGGGCTGTCAATGATACGGCACCCCGTCACACCACAGGCGGTACACCCCAGGCTCATACACATGGTCAGGGCCTGTTTTCCGCAGGCCCTGGCCTTTTGGAAGGCGTGGTCCAGCACAAAGGCCACCCGGGGCAGGTAGCCCAGGTCCTCCAGCAGGGTGAATAGGGGGAAGAAGATGGCCATAGGGGGCAGCATCACCGACACCACCCAGGTGGTCACCCCGTATACTCCGTCCAACAGGAAGGCCCGGAGAGCGGGCTCCCAGTCCCCCATCCACGCCTCCAACTGCTGTCCCAGCCAGTCAAAGCCCTGGGACAGCAGAGACGAGGGCAGGTTGGCCCCCGCCACCGTCAGCCACATCACTCCGGCCAGCAGCACCAGCATCAGGGGGATGGCGGTGAACCCACTGACCAGCCGCTTGTTCCACACCGCTTGACGGCGGGCCTGGGGGGTAGGGGTAGCGTCCACCGCCTGACGGGCGTAGGCCTGGGCCGTGCGCACCCGCTCCATAGGGGGCTGAGCGGGGCGGACAGGCCCAGTGATTTCCCCCTTGGCCAGCTGAGCTATCACTGTCCGCAGAGAGTCCAGCCCCGCCCCGGTACCCGCAGATACTCCCACCACGGTCACGCCCAGGGCGTCGGCCAGGACGGTGAGGTCCACCTGCACCCCCAGCCGCTGGGCCTCATCCATGAGGTTGACGCACACCACCACATTTCCTGTCACCTCCAGCACCTGGAGGGCTAACATGAGATTGCGTTCCAAACAGGTGGCGTCGCACACCACCACCACCCCATTGGCCTGACCGTAGAGCAGGTAGTCCAGGGCGATGTCCTCCTCCGGGGAGGAGGTCTGTAGGGAGTAGGTGCCGGGCAGGTCCACCACCGTCACCTCGCTGCCCTGCCATGTAAAAGTCCCGGTGGCCACATCCACCGTCTTTCCCGCCCAGTTCCCCGTGTGTTGGTGTAGCCCGGTGAGGGCGTTGAACACCGTGGACTTGCCCACATTGGGGTTGCCTACCAGGGCAACACAGCAGCCCATGTCTCACGCCCCCCGCTGGTGGGCCGGGCACAGGGCAATCTCCCGGGCGTCTGCCTGACGCAGGGCGATGAGGGCGCCCCGGATGAGATAGGCACAGGGGTCCCCCGCCGGGCTGCGGGCCATACAGGTCACCCGGGTGCCCGGGATGAGTCCCAAATCTTCCAGACGGTGCTTGAGGGCCAGGTGGGTGGACACGGACTGCACGTATCCGCTCTCCCCCTCGGCCAGCGCCGCTAAATTCCATTGTCGGTCCATCGAAGTTCTCTCCTTTCCCGGCTCCCCTGGTGGGAATCCGGCACTCCATCCTATGGGGTGCGCACCCCCAGGGTTCACCAAAAAGGCCCCGTGCACAGAGGTTGTCTCTGGGCACGGGGCCTTGTCTCTTTCATCTTTTTTCCTGTGGGGTCTCAGTTTCTTCTCATGCGGCGGAGAATGAATTTTCTCACCAGCACCACCACCAGGACCAGCAGCGCCACCACAATGACCAGGGCCAGAATGGCCACGAAGGTGGGCAGTCCCGCATTTTTCAGCAGGCTCACCGGGTTCCAGCTGGAGTACACCAGCTTGCGCCCGTCGGTCTGTCCGTACTTCTGGTCCATCTCGCCGCCCATGGATTGCAGGTAGGAGGCGATGGCGTACCACTCCTTGACCTCGTTGCCTTCGTCGTCGTGGAGGATGTAGTCCTCCAGCTGAGACATGTCAATGGGATTGCCCTGGGCATCCCGGGGGGTGACGGCGAGAATGCCGAAAGAAGTGTCCTCCACCGCTCCCAGCATCTGGCCGATGTACAGCCCCGTCACCACATGGTAGAGCTGGTCATCCACGATGGGCTCGGTAATCCCGCCCTCTCCCAGGAGCACAGCGTCGTCCACTTTGTCGAAAATCATCCGGTTGGTGTTAAAGGAGTATCCAACCCCGGAGTAGAACAGCTGGGCCGCCGACATGAGGGGCGGCACCGAGGCGTCCACCTCAATGGCATTTTTCAAATCCTTGCCCGTCAAATACACTGAAATCAGGGGATAGCCGGGCACCCCATCGGCTCCAATGCCCAGAGAGGCCACGTTGAACACCTGGGAGACGGTGACGGCCCCCTTGGGAAAGGTGTCCCGAATGACGCCGGAGGCGGTGAGGGCCACATCCACCGGGTCCTGACTGTTCTGATTTCCTGCCCAGTAGTAGGCATCGGCCAGCAGATTGCCCAGCGTGGACTCGTGCTGGGTGTCGTACACCTCGTCCACAGTGTCAAATCGGTAGGGGTTGTCCACCAGCACCTGGTCAAACTCCAGATCAAAGTCCGCCAGGTAGTCCCGCTCCACCTGCTCCTTGGCTGCTTCGATCCAAGCTGCCATCTCCGGGTCCTCGGGCACGCTCTCGTCCACAGGCACCAGGCGGCTGTCCTTCAGCTCCACCCCGTCCTGGGTGCGGGTCAGGGTGAGCACACCCAGATTTTTGCTGTTCTCTCCAGCGGAGACGATGTAGGTATCATTGACCTCAATGGGCTGCTCCAGAGTGGTGTGGGTGTGGCCGGAGATGATGACGTCGATGCCGTCCACCTTCCGGGCCAGCTCGTAGTCCTCCCCTTTCCCGTTCTCGGTGCCCGAGTGGGACAGGCAAATCACCACCGGGTCCGCCCCGTAGGCGGTCTGGCACTGCTCCGTGGCCTCCTTCACCACCCGTTTGGCGGTCTCCACCGGGTCATGGAGCTCCATGCCCGACATGGGGGCGCACTCGTCCGAGTCCAGGCCCGTAAGGCCGAAGACCACATAGTGCACGCCGCCCCGCTCCAGGATTCGGTAGTCCTGCACTCCGTAGGTGTACAGAGCGTCCCAGGTCTCTTCATCCTCCTGGGGCGGCAGATAGTTGGCATCCACAATGGCGGGCAGAGGGTCCCCGCTGTCCACGGCGGCGTAGAGCATATCGGCCAGACCGGAGGCGCGGTAGTCAAACTCATGGTTGCCAAAGGTGGTGACGTCATACCCCATCTGACCCATGGCCCGCAGTTCCAGGGCTGAGGTGGAATAGGCCGTCTGGAACAGGCTGCCCATGGAGAAGTCGCCCCCGTCCACCACCAGAGCGTTGGGATGGGCCTCCTTCTGCTCATTGATGAGGGTTTTCAGCCGGGCATAGCCACCCCGGGCGTGCCCGTCCGGCCCCTCCTTGGGCAGGAAGCTGGAGTGCATATCGTGGGTATATAAAATGGTGATCTCCTCCGCCGTCTCGTCGGCGGCCCACACCTGGGACACGCTGAGAGACAGAGCCAGCGCCAGCAGCATCACCAGACAAAGAAGTCGTCTCACGGGACATTCCTCCTGACTCATCCATTTTAATTTTCCTTATTATACCTGAACTTGGCACAGAACACAAGTGGGCGGGCGGCAGAGGGTCTCTCCTCCGCCGTCCGCCCACTGGACATGCAGACGATCAATTTTTGTGAATGTGCACGTGGTTGTTGATGTGATTGGCGCAGTAGCAGTAGTAGCCGTCGCACTTGGAGCAGTAGCGGAACTCCATATCCGGGTCGTCGGCATCGGTGATACCGCACACCGCGCACTTGTGGTGATACCCCTTTGTCTCCTGGGCCTGTTTCTGGGCCTGCTTGAAGTGGATGACCTTGGGGTCGGTCTTGTGGCGCACAATTCCCAGCTTCGCCTGCCAGAAGGGCCAGGTGAAGATGAAGAAGTTGATGAAGCTGGCCAGAGGCACCAGGGCCAGCATCCACAGGCCAGACTGCACAAAGCCGGCCATGTCCACGATCACCAGCACCACGTCGATGAGAGCCATCCACTTCATCTTCACCGGGACCATGAAGAAGAGCAGTACCTGCATCTCTCCATATAGCACCGACAGCACCAGGAAGATGGACAGGTTCAGATAATAGCTCAGGTTCATGGGGTAAAGCAGATAGTAGGGGTTAATTTGGGCCACGCCCGCCAAGCCCACCAGCATACCGATGACCACAGACAGCACCATGCCGCTGAGGTAGAAGAGAGTAAACCGTGCGGTGCCCCACTCTCGCTCCAGCATGACAGCGATCCAGTAGTAGAAGTAACAGGTCAGCAATAGCATAAACGGGCTGGATGCATTGGGCACCACCACCCAGGTCACCAGGCGCCACACTTGGCCCTGGAGAATATACGCCGGGACAAACTGCAAATAGCTCAAAAAGCTCTGTTTGAACATCACATACACGAGCATGTTCACCAGGTACACGGCAATCTGGCCGAAGACGATGATCTTCATCAGATTGGGGATACCGAAATTGGGATGTTTGGCACAGAACCGATCAATGGGCCCGTAGCCACGATTTCGATAGATCAACGAAAGTCCTCCTCCCCGCAGGGGATTTTTCTTAGGGCGCCGCTGCGCCCGATGCACCTCTCCATTCTAACGGATCAAATGAAAATTACATCAACAATTTGTAAATGTTTTCCCGTGGATGTCCGTCAGGTGCACCAGGATGTCCACTACGGCGTCCATGTCCTCCACGGTGATGCACTCCAGGGGGCCGTGGAAGTTGTAGCCGCCGGTGCCCAGATTGGGACAGGGCAGGCCCATAAAGGACAGGCGGGCTCCGTCGGTGCCGCCTCGGATGGGCTCCACCTCCGGGGTAACCCCTGCGGCCTGGGCGGCCTTCTTGGCGTTTTCAATGAGGAACATGCAGTCGGTGAGCTTCTCCTTCATATTGTAGTAGCTGTCCTGCATGGTCAGTTCCACATGAGCCGTGGGGTGCTGGGCCTGGATGGTGGCCACAGCCTGGCGCATGGTCTCCTTGCGCTGCTCAAACTTGGCCCGGTCATGGTCCCGGATGATGTACTCCATGCGCACGGCGGCGGCGGTACCCTCCAGGCGGTCCAGGTGGTAGAAGCCCTCATACCCCTCAGTGTGGGCGGGAGTCTCCTGGGCGGGAAGCTGAGCGTTGAACTGCTGGGCCAACAAAATGGCGTTGACCATGATGTCCTTGGCCGAGCCGGGGTGGACGGACACGCCGGTGATGTCCACTTTGGCGGAAGCGGCGTTGAAGTTCTCGTACTCGATGGAGCCAGCGGCGCCGCCGTCCACGGTGTAGGCGTACTGGGCCCCGAAACCCGCCACGTCAAAGTGGTTGGGGCCCTCTCCGATCTCCTCGTCGGGGGTGAAGGCCACGCAGATGGGGCCGTGGGGGACCTCCCCGGCCAGCAGCCGCTGACACAGGGTCATGATCTCGGCGATGCCCGCCTTGTCGTCGGCGCCCAGCAGGGTGGTGCCGTCGGCGGTGATGAGGGTCTTGCCCTTCAGGTCCGCCAGGAAGGTGAACTCCTCGGCCCGGATGACTCGGCCCTCCCGGGGCAGGGCCACGTCGCCGCCGTCGTAGTTTTCATGGAACACAGGGTTGACGTTCTCCCCGGAGAAGGCGGGGGCGGTGTCCATGTGAGCCAGGAAGCCCAGGGCGGGGACCTGCTCCAGGCCGGGGGTGGCGGGGATGTGGCCGGTGACAATGCACCACTGCTCATCCAGCTTCACGTCCTGTACCCCCAGGTCGCGGAGCTCCTGCTCCAGCACCCGGGCCAGGTCCCACTGGATGGGGGTGGAGGGGGTGACCCCGGTGTCCTCGCTGGACTGGGTATGGATTTTGGCATAGGTCAAAAAGCGTTCATAGGCACGCATAACCGTTCTTCCTTTCTCATTGGTTTATGGTTTCACCTGTGCGGGCTGCTCACGGGAGCACGATCCGCACCAGGGGAAGCTTTTTTACTTGTTTGCAGATGAGGGTGACCACCAGAAACACCGCCACGGCCCCCACCGTTCGGCTCACAAAACTGGTCCAGCTGACCTTGAACACCACCGACACGCCGGTGATGACAAACATGTGAATCAGGTAGACGTTGAAGGTCTCGGTGCTGAGGTAGTTTAGAGCGGCCGTCACCCGACGCTTCCACTTCTGGTAATTCACGTTGCGGAAAAAGAGGAACAGGGCGGTGGAATAGAAAAAGCAGGGTAGATTCATATAGCCTTTGAACAGGATGACAATCTCCCCCGCCTGGTACGAGCAGTACCAGGTCCCCACCATGTGCACCGCCAATCCCGCCGCACCCAGCACATAGGTGAGCCGTCTCAGCCACAGGGACACTTGGTAGTGATAAATGTAGTAGCCCACAAAGAGGTAGAGCAGGTAGCCGCGGCTGATGGGGAAGCCCAATTCCCCGCTGACAGGAATGACGTTGCCCAACAGGCGGTTAACAAAGGGAATCAGCTCATTGAAGAGATAGCCCGCGGCGATGATGTAGGGGAAGATGCTCTTACGCCGCTCCTTGGGGATGAGGCTGAACACCGGAATGGCCAGATAGGCCCCAAACAAGGGCATAAAGAACCAATACACTCCCCAGTGGCGGGAGTTTAGGACGGTGTCCACCACGGTGTACACCGTTATTTTTTCAAAAGTATAGCCCTTCAAAATCAGCTGGAAAGCCAGGGCCACCAGGCTCCACGCCAGAAAGGGAATGACCGTCTTTTTCACCCGTTTGATGGCATAGGTCCGGGTGTCGTAGTGGTCCCGGTAGTCCAACAGGGTGGACCCGGAGATCATGAAGAACACCGGCACCGCAAAGTAGAACACGGATTCCAACGCATTGGCGGTGAGCCACACCCGTTCATAGGAAAAGCTCCAGAACACCCCGTTGGCATGGAGAATCACCACGGCCACACAGGAGATCACCGTCATAAATGTGAGAAAGAATGAGCGTTCTCTCCCCTCTCCTCGGCTGTCCATCTTCTCTCCCCTTTCTCTGGCATCCTCCCCATTATACATGATTGCCGCTCTTTTGCAAGATGACAGGGCTGGTGCTCCACTCCGCCCCGCAGGGAGTGACGGTCTCCCGGCACAGGGCGTAGAAGTCGGTGCATCTGGCCTCCAGCTCCATGAGGGGGATGCCTTTTCCGTGGGTGGGCTTGGTAATGACAGGGACAGAGCCGTCCAGGTTGCGCAACACACCCAGCCCCCGCTCATTGGCCCCCAGCACCCGCAGATAGGGCACCTGGGCAGGACGGTCCTGCTCCCGCAGCCCCAGCGCCCCCCACAGCACCGCCCGGCGGATGCGGGCGTGGGCATATCGTTTGGTCTTGGCCAGGTCGTAAATCTCCTCCAAGCTGGTGCCCTGGCACACTGCCCGATACAGCCGCTGGGCCAATCCCTCCCCGCAGTCTGGAATGCGCTCCCAGTCCTCCAGCTCCAGGCAGCGCAGCCGGGCCAACATGCCCCGCTGGTTATAGGAGAGAAAGGCGGGGTTGTCCATGGCCACCGCCCCGGCGCGAATTTCTCCCCGCACATGGGAGGCCGAGGGGTACAGCGGGTGGTCTCCCCCGTCGTGGCCCGCCCCCACCCGGAGGACGGGATAGACCTTGGGGCTCCACCCCAGGCGGCGGGCGGCCCGCAGGTACTCCACCCCCAGATTGTCGTTGGCGTTTCCAAGGCAGGCGGCCACCTCTTCCCCCACTAGCTCCTGGACCGCCCGATGGCGGCACTGGGCAAAGGGCAGGCCACGGCTCAAAAAGGGCTGGAGGGCCTGAGAAAAGGCGGGGTCGTCCAGGACCTGGGCCACCTGCGCCAGGGCTGCCCCGTCCCCCGTCTCACTGCCAAAGGACAGGGCGGTGGCCCCGGCAGCGTGGAGGATTTCCACACTGCCTCGGGCGAAGGTCTCGGCGGAGGAGGAGGCCCACACCGTAGGCAGCTCCAAGATGAGGTCTGCGCCACCCTCCAGGGCCATCCGGGCCCGGGTCCACTTGTCGGTGACGGCGCAGTCCCCCCGCTGGACAAAATTCCCGCTCATGGCACACACCACGGCCCCCGCCCCTGCCAGAGCTCTGGCCTGGGCGATTTGGTGTCGGTGCCCGTTGTGGAAGGGGTTATACTCTGCCACGATGCCCACAATTTCCATGCTTCATCCCCTCCCAGGGTGTATTTTTACACATATCTTACCAAACTGTCAGAAAAGCCCTTGCTTATTCCTATTTCCGGCATTATAATAAATGCGGTTTTTATTGTATTATACTTCCGCTCTGGACGCAAATACAATTTTATCTTACACAATATGAAGGAGTGTCAATCATGAAAGTTCTCGTGATCAACGCCGGCAGCTCTTCCCTGAAGTACCAGCTGCTGGACACCGACAACCAGGAAGTTCTGGCCAAGGGCCTGTGCGAGCGCATCGGCATCGACGGCAAGTTCACCTACAAGGCCCCCGGCAAGGAGACCATCGACGCCGCCGACGTGGCCATGCCCACCCACTCTGAGGCCATTCAGGCCGTGCTCAACGCCCTGGTGGACGAGAAAAACGGTGTGATCTCCTCCATGAAGGAAATTGAGGCAGTGGGCCACCGTGTGGTGCACGGCGGTGAGACCTTCGCCTGCTCCGTGAAGATCGACGAGAAGGTCATGGCCGCTCTGGAGGAGTGCATCCCCCTGGCCCCCCTGCACAACCCCGCCAACATCACTGGCATCAAGGCCTGCGAGGCCGTCATGGGCAAGGACGTGCCCCAGGTGGGCGTGTTTGACACCGCCTTCCACCAGACCATGCCCGCCAAGGCCTACACCTACGCCCTGCCCTATGAGTACTATGAGCAGGACAAGGTGCGCCGCTACGGCTTCCACGGCACCAGCCACAAGTATGTGGCTCAGCGCGCCGCCGCCATGCTGGGCAAGCCCCTGGAAGAGCTGAAGCTCATCTCCTGCCACCTGGGCAACGGATCCTCCATCACCGCCATCGACGGCGGCAAGAGCGTGGACACCACCATGGGCTTCACTCCCCTGGCTGGCGTTCCCATGGGTACCCGCTCCGGTGACCTGGATGCCGGTATCCTGGAGTACCTGATGAACAAGCACAACATGAGCATGGCAGAGATGATGAACGTGCTCAACAAGAAGTCCGGCGTGCTGGGTGTGTCCGGCGTGTCCTCCGACTTCCGTGACCTCACCGCCGCTGCCGAGCAGGGCAACGAGCGCGCCGCTCTGGCTCTGGACATGTTCTGCTACTCCGTGAAGAAGTACATCGGCGCTTATGCCGCCGCCATGGGTGGCGTGGATGCCGTGATCTTCACCGCCGGCGTGGGCGAAAACTCCGCTGCCGAGCGTATGTCCATCGCCTCCGGTCTGGAGTTCATGGGCATTCACATGGACCCCGAGGCCAACAACGTCCGCGGCAAGGAGACCGTGGTCTCCACCCCCGACTCCCCCGTCAAGGTGCTGCTCATCCCCACCAACGAGGAGCTGATGATCGCCCTGGACACCGCCGAGCTGGCCTAAATTCCAGAGATACAAAAATCCCGGTGCAATTCTTGCACCGGGATTTTTTATACCTATTTATCGGGCGGCCACATCCTGGAAGGTCTGGGCGGTTCGGAACAGGTACACCAGTTTGAGGATTCCGATGACCAAAAGGGCAATGATAGCTGCCAAAAACACCAAAGCGCCAATGACGATGACCGTGAAGATCACACCCACAATCATGGCAATGGTGGCGATGAGCATCCACTTCCACAGCTTTCTCCACTGGTCGCTGAGCTCGTTGTCCAACCCGGCCAGCACGTCGGCGTGGGCGTTAAACTCATTGTAGCAGCTAAAGAAGGAGAGGATAGCACTGCACAGGGAAACCGTCAGAGCCAAGGCCTCATTGCTGATGAAGATGGCCCCTCCATCCAGAAGCGCGGTAATCAAAATCAAGATGCCCGCCCAGCGATACCCCTCTGCCCTGGAGGCAATGCGCAGCAGCACCACACCGTACACCACACCACAGGCAAAGTCCAACAGGTATCCCACCACCTGGATGCTGGGCATCCACTGGACGATGACGCTGGCAATGTTGGCAGGGATAAAGAGCCAGAACAACACCCAAATCCACTTGGCCAGGAAGCTTCCCCGCTCCCGGAGTTCCTGCTGATACTCCAATTCCGCCTTCTTTTGGGCCAAACGGAACTGAGGTGCGGTGTCTCTCCCCCGATACATGCCGCATTGGGTGTTGTAGGTGCAGCTGTCACAGGTCTTGTGCCCCTTCTGGCGACAGCACAGGGCCAGCTTACACTCCCGGCTGGCCTCCTCCAGGCAGCCCCGGCAGCTGGTCTCCGCCCGATAGCCGCAGGTTTGACAGCTCTTTCCACAATAGGTCTCGCTCATGCCTCTCCCTCCTTTGTTCAGGTTGACCATATTGTACCATGAAGAGCGAAAACAAACAAGCCCCGCCCGGTGCGTTACACACCAGACGGGGCTACTGTTTCTGATTGTAAAAAGCCTCGCAGAGTTCCGTCGCCCGCAGGCGGCGGAATCATTGAAATCTCGTTATTTTCACGGACATGCGCCGGGAAAATAACACTTCTCATGGTGGATGAGGTGACTTTTTCGCAAGAAATCGAGCCTCAGCCACCATGCAATCCCCCTGATTTGAAAGGCTCTCAGCCTTTCAAATCAAGCTTTAGCAAATGCCCTGCCACAGCATGGCATCAGCCACTTTCAGGAATCCGGCAATGTTGGCACCGGCCTGGATGTCACCCTTCATGCCGTACTTCTCGGCGGCGTCGGCGCAGGCCTTGTAAATGCCCTCCATGATGCCCTTGAGCTTGCTGTCCACTTCCTCGAAGGTCCAGCTGATACGGCCGGAGTTCTGGCTCATCTCCAGACCGGAGGTGGCCACGCCGCCAGCGTTGGAAGCCTTGGCGGGGGAGAACATCAGGCCAGCGCCCTTGATGGCGGAAATGGCCTCGGGGGTGCAGGGCATGTTGGCGCCCTCAAACACACCGATGCAGCCGTTGGCGATGAGGGCCTTGGCGGCCTCCTCGTCCAGCTCGTTCTGGGTGGCGCAGGGCAGAGCGATGTCGCAGGGCACGGTCCAGATGCCGGAGCATCCCTCCACGTACTTGGCGGTGGGGACGTAGTCCAGGTAGGTCTTGATGCGGGCACGCTTGACCTCCTTGATCTCCTGGATGACCTTATAATCAATGCCGTTCTCGTCTACAATGTAACCATTGGAGTCGGACATGGCGATAACCTTGCCGCCCAGGGTGGTGCACTTCTGGTTGGCGTAGATGGCCACGTTGCCGGAGCCGGAGATCACCACCCGCTTGCCCTCGAAGGACTGGCCGTTGTCGTGGAGCTGAGCGTCGGCGAAGTAGCACAGACCGAAACCGGTGGCCTCGGTACGGGCCAGAGAGCCGCCATAGGACAGGCTCTTGCCGGTGAGCACGCCGGTCCACTCGTTGCGCAGCTTCTTGTACTGGCCGAAGAGATAGCCGATCTCACGGGCGCCCACGCCGATGTCGCCGGCGGGCACATCGGTGTCGGGGCCGATGTGGCGATACAGCTCATTCATAAAGGACTGGCAGAAACGCATGATCTCCCCGTCGCTCTTACCCTTGGGGTCGAAGTCAGAGCCGCCCTTGCCGCCGCCCATGGGCAGAGTGGTCAGAGCGTTCTTGAAAACCTGCTCAAAGCCCAGGAACTTGATGACAGACAGGGTGACGGTGGGGTGCAGACGCAGACCGCCCTTGTAGGGACCAATGGCGGAGTTGAACTGGACACGGTAGCCGCGGTTGACCTGCACCACGCCGTTGTCGTCCACCCAGGGCACCCGGAAGAGAATGGCCCGCTCAGGCTCCACCATACGGCCCACAATGTTCTGCTGCTCGTAGCGGGGATCGGCCTCCACCACGGGCTCCAGGGACTCCAAAACTTCCTCCACAGCCTGGAGGAACTCCTTCTCATGACCGTTGCGGGCCTTCAGGCCCTCCATGACGGACTTCAGATAAGCGTTATTCAGAGACATGTTTGCCAACATCCTTTCTATTTTGAAAGTGTGTAATTTAGCTTGCTACTGTATTGTACACCCCAACCGCCATTTTTGCAATACCTAATGTTCAAACTTGCATAAAAGAAGAAAATATCGTTGACACAGCCAAAAAATGAAGCAATTGTTGCACAGTTTTTCCAAGGTCATGACGGATTTTCACCATTTTCTGGCATTTTAGCCAGCAATTCTTGACGGAGCGGTCCAGGAAGATTATACTACTGTATTGAACATTATACTGGGGAGGTATTGCATGGCTGCCAGATATCTGCGCGTTCCCATCCAAGGGGACCTGGTGGGCCTGGAGGTCAACACCATATTGCGGCGGCGCCTGCACCTGTCCGGGACGGTGCTGCGGCGCATCAAATGGCTCTCCGACGGCATCACGGTGGACGACCAGCGGGTCACCGTGCGCTACCGGGTCCAGGCGGGGGAAGTGCTTGCGGTGCGCCTCACCGACCCGGCCCCCACCTCCGGCACCGTGCCCACCCCCGGGCCTCTGGACCTTATTTGGGAGGACGAGGACGTGGTGGTGGTCAACAAGCCCCCCGGCCTGCTGGTGCACCCCAGCCACGGCCACTTTGCCGACACCCTGGGCAACTTTCTCATGTACCACTACCAGCAAACCGGGCAGGACTGCGACTTCCACCCCGTCCATCGACTGGACAAGGGCACTTCGGGGCTGTTGGTAGTGGCCAAACACCCCCACGCCCAAGAGCAATTAAAGCAGCAGCTCCACACCGAAGCCTTCCGCCGGGTCTATCTGGCCATCAGTGACAGCCAGCCCCCCGCCCTCTCGGGCACGGTGGACGCTCCCATCGGTCTGGCCCCAGATTCCCGGGCCCGGGCGGTGTGCCCGGACGGCCAGAGCGCCCGCACCCACTACCGGGTGTTACAATCATGGGACGGCGGGAGCCTGGTGGAGCTACAGCTGGACACCGGGCGCACCCATCAGATTCGGGTCCATATGGCACACCTGGGCTGTCCCCTCACCGGGGATTTTCTCTATGGCACCGAGCAGCCGGAGAAGATTGCCCGGCCCGCCCTCCACTCCCATCAGCTCAGCTTTACCCATCCCATCACAGGAGAGCACCTGGCCTTCACTCAGCCCCTGCCAGAGGATATGGCCGCCCTGCTCCCAAACACACAAGAGGTATTTTTATGAAACGACCCACCTTAAAGATTTCCTACAACGCCCCGGTCACCATCACCTTTGCCCTGCTGTCCCTGATTGCGCTGATTCTCAACGGAGTCACCGACGGCTGGACCAATGCCCATCTCTTTTCCGTCTACCACTGCTCCCTGGCTGATCCTCTGGCCTGGGTGCGGTTCTTCGGCCACGTGCTGGGCCACAGCGGCTACGCCCACTACATCGGCAATATGGTGCTCATTCTGGTGCTGGGCCCCAACCTGGAAGACCGATTTGGCAGCTGGAATGTGCTGTGCGCCATTCTAGTCACGGCGGTGATTTCCGGGCTGGTACAGTTCTTCTTCTTCCCCGGCACCGCCCTGCTAGGTGCCTCGGGCATCGTATTTATGATGATCCTCCTCTCCTCCTTCGGCGGGGTGCGCAACGGCACCATCCCCACCACCCTCATTTTGGTGGCGGTGTTCTACCTGGGGGACGAGATCTGGAACGGCATTTTTGTCCAGGACAACATCTCCCAACTGACCCACATCATCGGTGGCCTGTGCGGCACCGTATTTGGATTTGCCCTGTCCAGCGGCAAGAAGCGATAACAACAAGGAGGCTTCTATGCTCAAGCTAACCAACATCCGCAAAACCTACACCGTAGGCGACCTGTCTGTGGACGCCCTGCGGGGGGTAAGCCTGGAGTTTCGGGACAATGAATTCGTCTCCATCCTCGGCCCCTCCGGCTGCGGCAAGACCACCACGCTGAACATCATCGGCGGGCTGGACCGGTACACCAGCGGCGACCTCATCATCAATGGCCGCTCCACCCGTGAGTACACGGACAGCGATTGGGACACCTACCGCAACCACTCCGTGGGCTTTGTCTTCCAAAGCTACAACCTCATTCCCCACCAGACCATCCTGGCCAACGTGGAGCTGGCCCTCACCCTGTCCGGGGTGTCCAAGGCCGAGCGGCACCGCCGGGCCAAGGAGGCCCTGGAGCAGGTGGGACTCACCGACCACATGCACAAGCGGCCCAACCAGCTCTCCGGCGGCCAGATGCAGCGAGTGGCCATTGCCCGGGCCCTCATCAACAACCCGGACATTCTCCTGGCTGACGAGCCCACCGGCGCTCTGGACAGTGAGACCTCGGTACAGGTGATGGACCTGCTGCGGGAGGTGGCCCGTGACCGCCTGGTCATCATGGTCACCCACAACCCGGAGCTGGCCCAGGCCTACTCCACCCGCATCATCCAGCTGAAAGACGGCGAGGTCATCGCCGACTCCAACCCCTATGAGAGCCAGGAGGACGCCCCCGCCCTCACCGGCAAGGCGGCCAAGGCGGGGAAAAAGACCTCCATGTCCTTCCCCACCGCCCTGTCCCTGTCTCTCAACAACCTGATGACCAAGAAGGGGCGCACCTTCCTCACCGCCTTTGCCGGGTCCATCGGCATCATCGGCATCGCCCTCATTCTCTCCCTGTCCTCGGGCATCAACACCTATATCACCAAGGTGCAACAGGACACTCTCACCAGCTACCCCATCACCATTGAGGCCGAGAGCGTGGACATGACTTCCATGCTCACCTCCCTGATGGGGGTCAGCGACGAGGAGGACAGCGGCACGCCCCGGGAAGAGGACCGGGTATACGTGTCCAACGTCATGTACGACATGATGGACTCCATGATGAACGCCGAGACCGTCACCAACAACCTGAAAGCCTTCAAGGAGTATCTGGAAGAAGGGGGCGGCGGCATTACCGACCTGGCCCAGGTGTACTACGGCTATGATTTTAAGTTTGACATCTACAACAAAGACCCCGACGGCAAAGTGGTGAAAAGTGACGTCATGTCCGCCATGGAGACCGCCATGGGCTCTCTGTACGGCGGCGACTACACCGACTACTTCAACTCCATGGGCTCCATGTATGAGAGCTTCGACGTGTGGCAGGAGCTGCTGCCCGGTGAAGACGGCCAGCTGATTTCCTCCCAGGTGCTGGACCAGCACGAGCTGCTCTACGGCCACTGGCCGGAGGAGTACAACCAGGTCATCCTCTTTGTGGACGACAACAACCAGGTCTCCGACCTGATGCTCTACGCCCTGGGCCTGGTGTCCGTGGACGAGATGAACGAAACTCTGTCTGCCCTCCAGGCTGGCGAAGAGGTGGAGGTAGAGGACCAGAGCTGGAGCTACGAGGAGCTGTGTCAGACTCAGTTCAAGCTGCTGCTGCCCTACGAGCGCTACCAGTACGACGCCAATACCAACACCTACACCGACCTGTCCGCCACCCAGACCGGGTTGGAGATGCTCTACAACAGCAACCAGACGGGTATCGTGCTCAACGTGGTAGGCGTGGCTCGCTCCGGCAGCAACGGCGGCATGATGTCCGGCTCTCTGGGCTACACCAACGCCCTGACCCAGTATGCCATTGACCACACCGCCGACTCTCAGTTAGTGAAAGACCAGCTGGCCAACCCCGACACCGATGTCATCACCAACCTGCCCTTCCCCCAGGAGGGAGACACCGAGCCCACCGACGAGGAGAAAGCCCAGGCCATCGGGGAATACCTGCTCACCCTGGATGCTCAGTCCCAGGCGGAGGCCTACGTGGACGGCATGAGCCAGCCCAGCCAGCAGTATGTGAACGACACCGTGGATGCCCAGATGGCCAACATCACCCGGGAGGACATTGAGAAGATGATCTCCCAGGAGTACGCCGCCCAGATGGGGGTGGACGCCGCCACCCTGGACGAGTATATCGCAGGCATGAGCGACGAGGAGCTGTTCGCCCAGGTGGAGGAGGCCATGGCCGCCCAGATCAAAGAGCAGTACGCCGCAGCGGTGCAGCAGCAGCTCTCTGCCCTCCCCGCCGCCCAGCTGTCTGCCATGCTGGCCCAGGCCGTGGAGCAGGGGCCCAATGACCAAGGACTGAGCCTGGAGCAGTTTGTCTACCTGTACGACAACTATATGCCCCCCACCCACTCCGACTCCACCCACCAGGACAATCTGGACTTGATGGGCTATATCGACCTGGAGTCCCCCTCCTCCATCAGCCTCTATGCGGATACCTTTAAGGAGAAGGACAAGATTGCCGACCTCATCACCGCCTACAACCAGCAGGTGGCCGAGGAGGACCAGATCAGCTACACCGACTATGTGGCCCTGCTCATGAGCTCCATCACCGATATCATCAGCGGTGTGAGCTATCTGCTCATCGGCTTTGTGTCCATCTCCCTGGTGGTGTCCTCCATCATGATCGGCATCATCACCTATATCTCGGTGCTGGAGCGCACCAAGGAGATCGGCATTCTCCGGGCCGTGGGCGCCTCCAAAAAGGACGTGTCCCGGGTCTTTAACGCTGAGACCCTCATTGTGGGTCTGGGGGCCGGTGTGCTGGGCATTGTGGTGACGCTGCTGCTGAACATCCCCATCAACGCCGCCATCCACGCCGTCACCGGGCTCACCGAGCTCTCCGCCGCTCTGCCCCCGGTGGGTGGGGCCATCCTGGTGGCCATCAGCGCCATCCTCACCATCCTGGCCGGACTGATTCCCGCCCGTCTGGCCGCCAAGAAGGACCCGGTGGAGGCGCTTAGAAGCGAATAATTTCCCACATAACAACAATATCCCCGCAGGTGTATCAATCCACCTGCGGGGATATTCTCTTTTCTCTCATACACGCAAACCAACCATATGCAATCCTCTGGCTTTTGCATATGACACCGTATAGGCAGTACCGCCCTCTTTGCGAGTGCAATAGTAAATACAATAGCTTGACCCTTCTACCAGGTGACGGTTTCTCAAAAGATACGCCTCTTTCCCACCTTGGTCTACCACGCACACAACCTTATCATATTTCAGGAGCAACATCCGGTACTCTCGTTTTTGTTCCCGTGTCCACCACCTGGTATAGCCGTCAAATGGATACACTAAAATTACTTTGATCTGGGGAAATTCGCTCTTTCGCATTCGAAACAAAACTTTTGCCACGAGAGTATCAAATCCAATTGCGCCTCCCACGCCAAAATAACAGACACCATGCTTTGTAATCAGTTTCCTGACCGCCTTCTCAATTTCCGCTGCCAACTGCTGCACTTTCTCTGCTGGCAGCTCCCTGTGTCCCGAAAAACAGCAGGTTTTACTACGTTTTTCTGTGGCTTCCATGTGAGTCTTTCCCTCTTTTTGTGAGATTTATTTATAAGTCGTAAATCTTTATTACATAATATACGAAAAAGAGTGGTATTGTCAAGGCAACTTGGAGGTGATGCCTTGAAAATCTACGACTTTGGGGGAAAGAAAAACATTTCCGGAGATCGGATTCATCAGGCCAGAACTGCCATGCGCCTCTCCCAAGCCGATTTGGCCGCTCGCATGCAGGTCAATGGCGTCACCATAGAGCGGGAAGCCATCAGCAAAATCGAGACGGGAGATCGATTCATCACAGACTACGAGTTGATGGTATTTTCTCGGGTACTAGGTGTATCGGTAAACTGGCTAATGGGTGAAAAAGGCCCAGAGCAATAATTTACCCCTCATTTCACAACAAAAATAGACTGGACAGCCGAACGTAGGTTGTCCAGTCTATGTTATTATGGGGTCAATTGGGTCTTACATTCCATCTTTCAGGACGCCGTGATCTCGCAGCACCTTTTCGATCACCGTCCCCTTCACCGCCTTGAGCAGCGGCTTTTTCAGCAGGTTCACGGGGCCGGGCAGCTCCAGCTCCAGAGGAGACTTGCCGTCCATCAGGCGCACCGAGCTCTCCAGCAGCTCCCGCACGTCGTACACGCTGCCCCACACTTCGGGGACACCACGGTCCACGCCCAGCAAGCCGTACACGGCCTCCATGGCGGTACGCACGGAATACTCGGTGGTAAACACCGTGTCCCGAGGGGTCTGGGCAAACTGGCCCAAGAAGGCGAAGTTGACACAGCCGTCGGGGATGACGTCGGGGCGGTCCCCCTTGGCCCGGGGCATGAAAAAGGCGGTGATATAGGGCATCATGGTGGGCACGCACACGGCGCTGTTGCGGGCCAGATCTTCAATCTGCTCCACAGGCACCCCCAAGTGGTACAGCCACTCCTGGGTGATCTCCTGTCCGGTGCACTCCTTCATGGGCTTTTTCACGTAGTCGCCGGGCACATCAGTGAACAGGCCGTACACCCACACGCACACCTTCTCCGGCTCCTGCTCCCGGAACTGGCCCTGACGGTTGATGGTCCAGCTCAGCAGCCACTTGGAGTCCTGGCAGCTGACGATACCGCCGGTGACCACATTGCCGGTCCGGGGGTCCCGCTTGCAGATGTTGGTGATATAGGGGAGAATCTTGTCGTCCAAAGTGGTGATGGTGGCGGACTCCCAGTTGGTCTTGGACACGTCGGAGCAGAACTTCTCCGGGCGGCCAAAGGCGGGGTCCTGCCGGGCGATGTTCTTCCACAGGTTCCAGCAGCCGCTGGTGCGCACCAGGGCGTCCCCATTGGGGGCGTGGTCCTGGTCGCCGTAGATGGTGCCCTCGGTGCAGGAGCCGTTGGTGACAAACACCAGGTCCTGCTCGGTGAGCACAATGCCCTTCTCCACTCCCTTGACCTTGCACTCGATGGCGGTGGCCACCTTGCGGCCCTGCTTGATGTCAAAGAGCACGTTGGTCACTTCGGTGCCGAACTGGAAGTCCACCCCGGCATCCTCCAGATACTTCTGCATGGGAAGAATGAGGGATTCGTACTGGTTGTAGCGGGTAAACTTCAGGGCGCTGAAATCGGGCAGGCCCGCAATGTGGTGGATGAACCGCTGGAAATACAGCTTCATCTCCAGAGCGCTGTGCCAGTTTTCAAAGGCGAACATGGTGCGCCAATACAGCCAGAAGGTGGACTCAAACACCTCGTCGTCAAACACATCCTCGATGGTCTTGTCGTACAAGTCCTCGTCGGGGGTCAAAAACAGCTTGACGATCTCCATGCATCCCTCCTGGCTGAGCCGGAACTGCCCGTCGGTGTGGGCGTCCTGGCCCCGGTTGACAGTGGCACGGCACAGAGAGTAGTTGGGGTCGTGCTTATTGAGCCAGTAAAACTCGTCCAGCACCGAGGCCCCGGGCTTCTCCAAGGAGGGAATGGAGCGGAACAGGTCCCACAGGCACTCGAAGTGGTCCTCCATCTCCCGGCCGCCCCGCATGACATAGCCACGGCTGGGGTCAAAAATGCCGTCGCAGGCGCCTCCCGCCACGTCCATGGCCTCCAGGATGTGGATGTGGTCCCCCTTCATCTGGCCGTCTCGCACCAGGAAACAGGCCGCCGCCAGAGAGGCCAGACCGCTGCCCACCAGATAGGCGTGCTTCTCGTCCACGCCCTGGGGCTTTTCCGGGCGGGCAAAGGCCTCATAGTTGCCCTTGGTATAGTAGATGCCCTTGCTGTTTTTCTTCTGTTTTCCCAGCTCGGTGTTCCGGTACTCCTGCTGGGCCTGGAGCTGGCCCTGCTTGGCCGCCTGCTTTTTCTTGGTGAAAAACACCGCCGCGCCTGTGCCAGCCAGTCCGGCTGCGGCAGCGGTGAGGGCTGCAATCTGCTTTCGATCCATAGAGGATAACCACCTTTCTATCATTACCGCTTCTACGGCAGGTCTACTTGATGGTGTTATCCTACCCCTGTACCCAGGAAAAAACCATAAACAGATGAGGGCGAATGATAAAAATTTTATCATTCGCCCTCATCTGTAAAGTTAATTATCTCCCCTGTGTAGGTCTGAAAAATTGGCGATGGAGTGAGCCACATTCCCCTGCACCGTGAGGCTAATTCGATGGGCCAAGGTGTGGTAATCCTCCCCCATGCCCTTCTGAATCCAGTCCAGCATAATCCCTACAAAGCTGTACTTATAGAAATCCGCAATGAACGTCTTATCCTCTTCGGAAATCCCCAGTCCCTGGCTTTTTTCATCCACCACGCCTCGAATCAGGCCATAGGTGAGCTGGAACAGGTAGCGCTCCATGCGCTCCCGGCTGATGCAGCGGTAGGCGTTGAGCACAAAGGGGCGGTTCTCCAACACCGCTTCAAAAATCTGGATCAGCCCCTCCTGCCAGGTGTCGTAGGTCTTTTTCCCCTGTAGGGCCCGGGTGGCGTCCTCCACACAGGTCCACTCCACCAGGTCGTAGATGTCTTTAAAGTGGTAGTAAAACGCCATACGGCTCATGCCGCAGTCGCTGGTCAAGTCCTGTATCGTAATTTTATCCAATGGCTTTTTCAGCATCCACCGCTTTAGGGATGCCGACAGCGTCTGTTTGGTGGCATTCATGGAACTTCCCCCTTCTGCGCATTCTCATAAAGACATACCGCCTGTGTCCGTGGGGACACAGGCGGTATGATGTCTCACATGATTGGGCAGACGTCCTTCCACTTACTCGTGGTCGTGATCGCAACCGCAGTCACAGCCGCAGCCGCACTCGTCGTCCTCGCCCTCAAAGTCCAGAGCGAACTTCTGGCCGCACTTGGGGCAGTCGATGACGCCGGCCTCCAGCACTTCGTGGTCAATCACCAGGCGCTCCCCGCAGTTGGGGCAGTCCACCTCGAAGAAGTCCTCGTCGTCCAGATCGTCGTCGCAGTCCAAATCGTGATCGCAGCAGCAATCGTCCTCGTCGTCCTCGCCCACAATGGCCTCCACGTCGGCCAGGTCGTCAGAAATGGCGTCGATCTCCTCACCAAACTCGTCCAGGGTAGCGTCCACGGTGTCCAGCTGATCGCCGACCTCACGCAGGACGTCCAGCACCTCGGCCAACACCTTGGCCTCGCCGCTCTCGGACTTGTCCAGGCCCATGCCGTCAAACATGCCCTGGATATACGCAACCTTCTCAGAAATGGTCATGATGATATCTCCTTCCAGAGTGCAAATTGAATGGGTTGGAATGAAGTTGGGCAGTTAGCCCTTGAGCCAAATTAGCCCTTGCAGCGCTCCATATACTCGCCAGTGCGGGTATCGATGCGGATGCGGTCGCCAGCGTTGATGAACAGGGGCACCTTGATCTCAGCGCCGGTCTCCAGGGTGGCGGGCTTGGTGACGTTGGTGGCGGTGTCACCCTTGATGCCGGGCTCGGTCTCGGTGACCTCCAGGTCCACGAAGTTGGGGGGCTCCACGCCGAACACGCTGCCCTTGTAGGACATGATCTTGCAGGACATGTTCTCCTTGACGAACTTGAAGTTGTCGCCCAGGACGCTCTTGTTCACGGGGAGCATGTCGTAGGTCTCCATGTCCATGAAGTAGTACAGATCGCCATCGTTGTAGCTGTACTCCATCTCCTTGCGGTCCACGAAGGCCTGCTCGAACTTAGCAGTGGGGTTGAAAGAAGTCTCGGTGACAGCACCGGTGATGACGTTCTTCATCTTGGTACGCACGAAAGCGGCGCCCTTACCGGGCTTGACGTGCTGGAACTCGACAACCTGCATCACCTTTCCGTCCATCTCAAAGGTCACGCCGTTGCGGAAATCACCTGCGGTAATCATTGCCATTGGTCTCGTCCTCCAATATAAAAGTTTGGGAATCCAAAGTATAATTCACTGTATTATACCCTATCTCCCCTTTTTTTGCAAGGGGGTCACCCACAATTCTCACAGAGAAATGGGAAAACTCTTGGGTGGGTCTGATTTGCTTACAGAATGATCAAATCCTTGGGGGAAGCGGTGATGTCCACGCAGCCCTCGTCGGTCAGCCACAGCACATCCTCAATGCGCACGCCGAACTTGCCGGGCAGGTAGATGCCGGGCTCGGCGGACAGGGTGGCCCCGGAGGGAATGGTCTGGGTCCAGAAGGGAGAGAAGCGGGGATTCTCGTGGATTTCAATGCCCAGGGAGTGACCGAAGCCATGTCCGAAGTATTCCCCGTATCCGGCGTCGGCAATCACCTTGGCGGCGGTGTTGTGCACCACATCGCCGGTGACGCCGCCGTGGGCGGCGGCAATGCCAGCCAGCTGGGCCTTCAGAACGGTGTCATACACCAGTCGCATCTCGTCGGTGGGCTCGCCCACGGCCACGGTACGGGTCATGTCGGAGCAGTAGCCACCCACCACACAGCCGAAGTCCATGGTGACAAATTGGCCCTTCTCGATGACCGACAGGCCGGGCACGGCGTGGGGCTTGGAGCCGTTGGCGCCGCTGGCCACGATGGGGTCGAAGGAGTTGCGCTGGGCGCCCTTGCTGGCCATGATGTAGGTCAGACGGGCGGCAATCTCGCTCTCGGTGACACCGGGCTTCACATAGTTCAAAATCTCGGTAAAGGCCTCGTCGGTGATGCGCTGGGCCTCCCTCATGACAGCCAGCTCCTCCTCGTCCTTGACCATGCGCAGACGGGTCAAAAGGTCGGAGGCGGGCACCAGCTCCACCCCGGGCAGGGCCTCCTGCCACAGCTTGTACTGAGCCACGTTCATGCCCTCGTCCTCAAAGCCCAGCTTTTTCACGTTGTGGGTGGCCACCAGGGACATCACCAGCTGGCGGTAGCTCTGGCCGGAGCGCAGCACGTCCACGTGGGCCCCGGTGATCTCCTGATTGGCAGCCTCAATGTACCGGGAGTCGGTGTAGTACCAGCACTCCTGAGGGGTGATGAAGGCCACGCCCTCCCCGTGGAAGCCCATGGCATAGAACTCGCCGGGCTCGGAGGTCACCAGCATGGCGTCCAGGCCCAGGTTATGCAGTTCCTTGGCAATATTCTTGATGTGATTCATGAACAATACACTCCTTTGCAGAATATATGGAATGATCAGGTCTTAACTCTATCTAAAATCTAGGGCAAAGCGCCCGCATTCTCCCTCAGTCAGCTTGCGCTGACAGCTCCCTCCCGGAGGGAGCCGTGATTCAGAGATAACTCTGATAAATGCGTTTCATGGTCAAGGCGTCCTCCGCCTGGGTGCCCGCACTCTCGCAGATGAAGGTGGGGCTCCACCCCCGCTGTGCCACGGCCTGGGCCAGGGGCTCCCAGGCGGGGCCGTAGCCGCCGTCGTCGTCAAAGGTGCGATGACACTTCTCACCCCCGTTGGGGGTAAATTCAATGTGGGAGAAATGGCTGTGGAAGCGGCTGGCCCGGTCGGTGCCCAGCTCGGACTCCATGCGGGAGAGCATCCGCTCCACCGCCTCGGCCCCCTCGTCCTTGCCCAGAGAGCGGGCGTACAGGTGGCCGAAGTCCACGCAGGGGATGAGGCTCTCGTGGACCTGGCACAGGCGCAGCACTTCGTCCAGGTCGCCTAGTTGGTTGATCTTGCCCATGGTCTCCGGGCACAGGGTGATGTGGCCGAAGCCCTGGTCCTGGCATACCGCCACGATCTCCTTCAAAAAGGGCAAGGCGATATTCATAGCCTCCTCCCGGGTGCGCTTCATGAGGGCGCCGGAGTGAATGACCACCCGGGTGGCTCCCATCTGGTCCGCCACCAGGCAGCTGGAGGTGATATAGCCGATGGTCTTCTCCTGGGACTCCGGGTCCGGGTTTGCCAGGTTGATGAAGTAGGGGGCATGGAGGGACAGGGAAATGCCGTGCTCCTGGGCTTGCCGACCCAGCGCCACGGCGGTATCCTCCTTCACTCGCACCCCCTTGCCGCACTGGTACTCGTAGCAGTCCAGGCCCAGATCATAGAGCCACCGGGGGGCGTCCACCGAGGACTTGTAGGGGAAACTCTCTGCGTTGCCCGCAGGTCCGAATTTGGCGCTCATACCTTCTCACCTCCTGCGGATAGAAGCCGGAAAGGCACCTCTACGGCGTAGCGCAGATAGCGCCCCGGGTTGCCCGCCAGACGGATGGGCTTGACCAAAATGGTGGTCACCCCCGCCCGGTTGCCTCCCAGCACGTCGGTAAACACCTGGTCCCCCACAATGGCCGTCTCCTGAGGTGTCACCCCCATCTGCTCCATAGCCTTAAAAAAGGACGGGGTCTTGGGCTTCCCGGCGTGGCCGATGTAGGGCACCTCCAGCCCATGGGCAAAGGTGGAGGGGCGTTGGGCATGGCGGTTATTGGAGAGCACAAAGAGGGTGACCCCGTGGGCGGCCAGATCGTCCCGCCACGCCTTTAGCTTCTCGTCGGGCAGGGGCACGCCGTAGGGCACCAGGGTGTTGTCCAGGTCGGCCAGCAGCAGCCGAATTCCTCGGCGCTGGAGGGCTTCTCCGGTCAGTTGATATATGTTGTCAGCCACGTGGCTGGCGCGAAATAAGGGCATAGCTCACCTTCTATTCTGCTCAACAAGAGCATAGGATTCCAATAGGGCGTATCTGAAAAATAAGAAATCGACGAATTTTCCACAAGCAACAGACAGATACAAGGCAAAAAACGCAGGAATCCTGGATGGATTCCGAGTATTTTTAACGCAGTAGCTGGCATTGATTGCTGGAAAAGTCAAGGATTTCGACTTTTCAGATCGCCCCTCGGACATGTTATCACAAATCCACTTCACTCACAAGGGGGAACCTACCATGACCCAAGTTCTCTTGGCGGCCCATCCCTCCGCCAATCTCTCCCATCCCCAGGCCATCCCCGCCCACATGGCCTACCGCATCGGACCGGGCCCGAAACTGCTGGGAATGCGTCTGCCGCCCCAGCTGCGGGGCGGGGTGATGCTGCTGGACTGCCGGGACCACGACGGCAGCGGCGACCCCATCCCCTGCTGTCGTCAAATCCTGTGGGAGTGCCGCCACCGGGGGTACTCCGGCATTGTCTGCGACTTTGAAGGGGCCCCTGTGGGCTGTCTGGGGCGCATCGTCCATATCTTAGACCGCAACTGTCAGGCCCAGGGATGGACGTTGGACGTACCGCCCCAATTCGCCCCCTTCGCCCCAGGGGGCCGGGTGCTGGTGTCCTCCGTGGTGACGGCTGGCACCCTGCGCCGACGACTGCAAGAGGCAGTGGAGCGCCACGGGGCGCCCCGCACCACCCTGGCGGTGGAGTGGGTGCGGGAGGACTTTCCCCTCCCTGCCCAGCGCCGAGGTACCCCCATCTCCCTGCAGCATTTAGAGCAACAAATGCGGCGGCTGGAGCCGGCGGTGTTCTACGACCGTGGGCTGTGCGCCCACTACTACACCTACATGGCCGCCGGAGGACAGGCCCACTTTGTCCTCTATGACACCTCTCAATCCATCCACGAAAAGGTGAAGCTAGCCCGGGAGATGCACCTGGGGGCGGTGCTGCTGCCGGGGCCCGAGGTGGAGGGGTGCCTGGAACAAGTGCTGGCAACATAGGAAAAGACCGTTGCAGATGACTCTGCAACGGTCTTTTAGCTTATCAATAGTACTTCTTGCGGTTCTTACGAGCGGCCTCGCTCTTCTTGCGGCGCTTGACGCTGGGGCTGTCATAGAACTCGCGCTTACGCACCTCGGCCAGCACGCCGGACTTGGCGCAGCTACGCTTGAAGCGCTTCAGAGCGTTCTCCAGAGACTCGCCCTCACGGACATGAATTTCGGACATCTATATTTCCCTCCCTCCGAGGCATCCGGCTAAATCCAGGATGCTTTAAGGGCCATTTCGTATGGCTTTAACAGTGGTATTATATGAAAAATCCCGCCCCTTGTCAACTAGATTTTTATATAAAAAATTTTTTCTCTTTTCTTCCCTCTTCTACACCTCACATTCGGTCCCTCTCTGTGCCCCTTCTCTGGATTCTCTTCCCCTCTGGGTATCTTTTTGCCTCATTTCACATTTCCCCAATTTCTCCCTTGGTTCCCCTGCTTTTCTTGTGTATTGCGCACACTTCCACTTCATGGTACAATTGACACACCCTTGAGAGAAAGGAAATGAGATTGATATGAAATTGCACGGAAGACAACTTGTAGCTGGCTGTATGGCCGGTGTTCTGGCCTTGGGGCTGGGCGGCACTGGCATCAGCTTTGCCCAGAGCAGAGGAATGGACTTAGCCCACATCAAGGGCTCCAACCAGGAGCTGGTGGCCATGCTGGAGCAGACCAACCCTGAGACCTATGTGGGCCACGATGACATCATCATCACTCAACCGCAGTTTGAGGAGATCGGTGCCAAGGCTGTGGAGGTCACCCAGGACAAGTCCAGCGACTACGAAAAGGTGGTGGCCATCAAAGATTGGGTCAACAAGCACATCGCCTACGACTACGACAACAGCGTCAAAGACCAAAACGCCTACACCGCCTTTATTGAAGGGGAAGGCATCTGCCAGGCCTATTCCAACCTGACCAAGGCCATGCTCTCCTACCTGGAGATCCCCTGCATCCTGGTCAACGGCGACTCCGCCTATGGCGGCCACGCCTGGAATATGGCGTATGTGGAGGATGGGTGGATTTTTGTGGACTCCACCTGGGGTGCCATCTATGACGATGTGGACACCTTCAGCAAAGACCACAAGCCCTATTTCAGTGACAGCCTGTACCAGACCGTAGGCGACTACGCCTTTACCTATCACAACGGCGTGGCAGTGTGCGACTACCTGGGCAGTGAGACCCACTGGGACATCCCCGACACCTTCTACGACGTCCCCACTACCGCCCTGGCACCCAAGCTGTTCAATGATGAGGCCGCCGACAAAATTCAAAGCATTTCCTTCCCCGAAACCCTGAAAAACATTGACAACATCGACTACGCCTTCGACTCCTTCACCAGCCTGACCCAGATCACGGTGGACCAGGACAACCCCTACTTCACCGCTCAGGACGGGGTGCTCTATGACAGCGATATCAAAGAGCTCTTGGTCTACCCTGCCGCCGCCACCCGCACCCAGTTCCAGATTCCCGACACTGTGACCACCTTGGGTGAGTGCGTGTTCCGGGAAAATGCCGCCCTCAAAGACATTCTCATTCCCCCGTCGGTGACCCAGCTGGGCAAGGACCTGTTCCACAGCAAGGACGTCACCATCTACGCCCAGTCAGGCAGCGCCGCTGCCCAATATGCCACCGCCAACGGCCTGACCCTCAAGGATATGGACCAGTTCCCCCAGACTCCCACCCCGCCGGAAGACGTGGACACCACTCTGCTGGAAAAGACCGTGGCGTATGCCCTGACCCTGTCCACCGACGGCGTCACCACCTCTGCCAAAAAGGCCTTTGAGCAGGCGCTGGCCAATGCCCAGGCGGTGCTGGCCAAGGAGAACCCCACCCAGGAGGAGGTCAACGCCGCTTGGGACGCCCTGCTGGAGGGCATTTGGGGCCTGGGCATCACCCAGGGGGATAAGAGCACCCTGGAGCAGCTCATCACCAAAGCCGAGAGCATGGTGGAAGACAAGTATGTGCCCCAGTACTGGGGTATGCTGGAGACCGCCCTGGAGGAAGCCCGCACCATGATGGACAACGGGGACGCTCTGGACGAGGACATCCAGCCCGTGGCCGACAACCTGCTGAATGCCATTCTGGCCCAGCGGCTCAAGGCCAACAAGGAAAATCTGGAAGACCTTCTGGGCAAGGCTGAGAACATCGACCTGGACGGCTACACCGCCGAGAGCGTGGCAGAGTTCCAGGCCGCCCTGGCTGCGGTGCAAACCCTGATGGCAGACGAGACCATCAGCGTGGACGACCAGGACACCGTGGACGCCGCTGCCGCCCGCCTGGCTGCCGCCATGGACGGCCTCACCGCCCAGCAGCCCCAGGAGAGCGAGAAGCCCGAAGCCAGCCAGACCCCCGAGGCCACCGACAAGCCTCAGGCCACCCAGAAGCCGGAGCAGGTGCCCCAGACCGGGGACGCCAGCCAGCTAACCGCTATGGTGGGCGTTCTGCTCACCAGCGCCACCGCTATGGGCGGACTGGCCATGACTCGCAAGCGCCGCAACGGGTAATCCCAATCCGCTACATCAAACCAGGCCGGGACAAGCTGACTTGTCCCGGCCTTTCCCGTTCCCCACGCAAAAAGGAGACACTCACAGGTCGTGAGTGTCTCCTTTTTCATACAGAGCACCATAGTACTCCGTGTATTCACTTCAATCAGGGCTTGACGATGAGGTTCACCAGACGGCCAGGCACCACAATGGATTTCACCAGGTTCATGCCCTGGGTGAACTTCTGGACCTTCTCGTCGGCCTGGGCGGCAGCCACAATGGCGTCGTTGTCGGCGTCAGCGGGCACCTGGATGTTGGCGCGCACCTTGCCGTTGACCTGCACCACCAGGTTGAGGACGGAGGCCACGGTCTTGCTCTCGTCGTACTCAGGCCAGGGCTGCTGGCAGGCAAAGCCCAGAGCGCCGTAGCCCAGCATCTCCCACAGCTCCTCGGCGATGTGGGGAGCGAAGGGGGACAGCATGGTAATGAGGGCCTTCATGTCGCCCTTGGTGCAGCCGTTCTGGCCAAACTCGTTGACCAGGCTCATCATGGCGGCAATGGCGGTGTTGAACTTCATGCCCTCGATGTCGTCGGCCACCTTCTTGATGCACTTGTGCAGGGAGGCGGCGTTGGCCTCGGACTGGTTCTCGTCGTCCTTGCAGCTCTCGGCCAGGTTCCACACCTTGTCCAGGAAGCGCTTACAGCCCTTCACGGCGTTGTCCGACCACACAGCGGCCTGCTCGAAGTCACCGATGAACATGATATACAGGCGCAGGGTGTCGGCGCCGTACTGGGCCACGATGTCGTTGGGGTTGACCACGTTGCCCCGGGACTTGGACATCTTCTCACCGCCCTCGCCCAGAATCATGCCGTGGCTGGTGCGCTTCTGATAGGGCTCCTTGGTGGGCACCACGCCGATGTCGTAGAGGAACTTGTGCCAGAAGCGGGAGTAGAGCAGGTGCAGGGTGGTGTGCTCCATGCCGCCGTTGTACCAGTCCACAGGGGACCAGTAGTCCAGAGCCTCCTTGGAGGCCAGTGCCTTGTCGTTGTGGGGGTCCATATAGCGCAGGTAGTACCAGCTGGAGCCAGCCCACTGGGGCATGGTGTCAGTCTCACGACGGGCGGGGCCACCGCACTTGGGGCAGGTGGTGTTGACCCAATCGGTCATCTTGGACAGAGGGGACTCGCCGTCATCGGTGGGCTCGTAGCTGTCCACGTCAGGCAGCAGCAGGGGCAGCTGGTCCTCGGGCAGAGGCTCCCAGCCGCACTTGTCACACCACACCATGGGGATGGGCTCGCCCCAGTAACGCTGACGGGAGAACACCCAGTCACGGAGCTTGTAGTTGACCTTGGCCTCGCCGATGCCCTTCTCCTCCAGCCACTTGGTGATGGCGGGGATGGCGTCCTTGACGGTCAGGCCGTTGAGGAAGTCGGAGTTGACCATGATGCCGGTCTCGTCCTTGGCGGTAAAGGCGGCCTTCTGCACGTCCTCGCCGCCGGATACCACCTCGATGATCTCACAGCCGAACTTCTTGGCAAAGGCCCAGTCACGGTCGTCGTGGGCGGGCACGGCCATGATGGCGCCGGTGCCGTAGGTGGAGAGAACATAGTCGGAAATGAAGATGGGAATCTCCTTGCCGTTGACGGGGTTGATGCCCGCCACGCCGTCCAGCTTCACACCGGTCTTCTCCTTGCTCAGCTCGGCGCGCTCCAGGTCGGACTTGGCAGCGGCGGCCCGCTGATAGGCCTCCACGTCCTCCACGTTCTTCAAAAGGCCCTTCTCCTTCCACTCGGCCACCAGGGCATGCTCAGGAGCCAGCACCATGTAGGTGGCGCCGAACAGGGTGTCGGGGCGGGTGGTGAACACCACGATGGGGTCACCGTTGGTGGAGTGGAAGGTGACCTCCGCACCGGTGGAGCGGCCAATCCAGTTGCGCTGCTGGGTCTTCACCCGCTCGATGAAGTCCACCTCGTCCAGGTCGTCAATGAGGCGCTGGGCGTACTCGGTGATCTTCAGCATCCACTGGCTCTTCTCCTTTCGGATGACGGGGGCGCCGCAGCGCTCACACACGCCGTCCACCACTTCCTCGTTGGCCAGCACGCACTTACAGGAGGTACACCAGTTCACGGGCATGGTGGCCTTGTAGGCCAGGCCGTGCTTGTACAGCTGGAGGAAAATCCACTGGGTCCACTTGTAGTACTTGGGGTCGGTGGTGTCGATGACCCGGTCCCAGTCAAAGCCAAAACCCAGCATTTTCAGCTGGCTGGTAAAGTTCTGGATGTTATCATGGGTCACCTTGGCGGGGTGAATGTGGTTTTTGATGGCGTAGTTCTCGGTGGGCAGACCGAAGGCGTCAAAGCCCATGGGGAACAGGACATTGTAGCCGTCCATGCGCTTTTTGCGGCAGACGATGTCCATGGCGGTATAGGGCCGGGGATGGCCCACGTGCAGGCCCTGGCCGGAGGGGTAGGGG
>NHCFR05603__coassemble_222_pt1 | contig 66808 bp, 50 predicted proteins | sample NHCFR05603__metabat2_high_PE_050 | metagenome-assembled genome bin NHCFR05603 | reverse complement strand
TTGCCCGCTCAAAAGAAACCCCCAGCGGGAAGCGTCCCCACCAGGCTGGCAAGCCTGATACATGGATGGTTAGACGATTAATCCCTCCGCCACAGCTGACGCTGTGCCACCTCCCTTTACACAAGGGAGGCTTTACTCTAGGAGAGGAAAACACAAAAGCCCCGGAGGAAGCAGTTGCTTCCTCCGGGGCTTTGTCATGCTTTGAGTCTCAGAGACCTGAGAGAGCCTTAGCTGCGACGCTTGCGCACCACGGCGGTGGCGCCCAGAGCGCACACAGCGGCGAACATGACGGCCACGTACAGCATCAGCTGAGCGTTGTCGCCAGTCTGAGCGGGCTTCTCAGCGGGCTTCTCGGTGGCCTGAGGCTGATCGGTGGTCTCAGGCTTGTCGGAGACCTGAGGCTCGTCAGTGGCCTCGGGCTTGTCAGAGGGCTGAGTCTCGCCCTCGGCGGTGAGGCCGTTGATGGCGGCATTCAGAGCAGCCACGGCGTCGTCCACGGTCTTCTGATCGTCCTCAGAGAGGGTCTCGTCGGCCATGACAGCCTGAGCAGCGGCCAGAGCGGAACGGAAGGTGGCCACGGACTCAGCGGTGTAGCCGGAGAGATCCATGTCCTCGGCCTGGTTGATGAGGTCTTCCAGGATGGACTTGTCAGCCTTGAAGCGCTGGGCCAGGATGGCATTCAGCAGGGCCTGAGCCACAGGCTGGATGTCCTCGTCCATGGCATCGCCGTCAGCGGCAACTTCCTTGGCCTTGGCCAGGGCGTCCACCAGCTCCTGCCAGTGGTCAGCCACATACTTGTCGGCGTTGTCCATCATCTCGTCGGCCTTGGCAATGAGCTTGTTCAGCTCATCCTTGCTGCCCTGAACCAGACCCAGACCCCAGATGCCTTCCAGCAGCTGGTCCCAAGCGGCGTTAACCTCGTCCTGGGTGGCGTTGTCGTCGTCCAGAACGGCCTTGGCGTTGGCCAGAGCCTTCTCGAAGGCGGCCTTGGCGGTGTCGGTGACACCCTCAGTGGACAGGGTCACGGCATAGTCATAGGTCTTCTGCAGCAGGGTCTTGTCGGCCTTGGCCACAGCCTGGAAGATCACGGTGACGGTGGCGCCACCGGCGGGCATGGTGAAGGCGTTGTTGGTGACAGCAATGGTGTTGCCCTCGGCGTCGGTGACCACGATGGAGCCCACCTCATAGCCCTGGTCGGGAGTGGCGGTGATGGTCACCTGAGTGCCGGCAGCGGCGCTGGTGGGATCCACCTTCACGGTGCCGTTCTCAGTGGGAGTGATGGTCACATCGTACTTGCGGCCGGAATCCTCCTGATCCCAGTTGAAGTCGGGATCGTTGTAGATGCCCAGACCGGTGACGTTCAGGCCGCCAGCCACCAGGTCAACCTTGGTCAGGTTGGTCAGGCCGTTCTCGTCGGGCAGGTTGAAGGAGTACAGGTTGTTGGCAGCGTCGGTGACGTAGAACTTGCCAGTGTTGGAGCTGTAGCTCATCTCACTGCTGTTCTCCACGGTGTTCAGCTGCAGGTCGGTGTTCTCCAGGATGGTGTAGGTCTGCATGTTCAGAGCCACTTCCATCAGACGGGACTCCTCGTAGCACTTACCCAGCACATAGGTCTTGCCGTTGGCACAGGCCACGGTGTGCACACGGGTGTAGTCACTGTCGAAGCCGATGCTGGTGTAGGGATTGAGGTCGGTGGTCTGGAGGCTGGGCACGTAGTACTGATACAGGTAGTAGCCGCCGCCCAGATAGATGACGTTGTGCTCGTCATCGTAGGCCAGGGTGTAGACCTGCGTGTTGGTCTGGAGCTGGCCCATGTAGACATTGGTGTTACCCTGGATGTCGTAACGGTACAGCAGGGGGAAGGAGCCGTCGTCGTACACAGCGTAGTAGAGGTAACGGCCGGAGTCGTCCACGTCCACACCCACCAGCTTGCCGTCCACGGGCATGGCGGAGTTGACCACCACGTACTCGTTGGGCAGCTCGGGATCGAAGGCCACCAGGCCGACGCCCTGGGAGATGGTGTAGGCCACGTCGCCGCTGAGCTCGGAGAGCACGGAGAGCTGGCAGGAGGCGGACAGGCCGCTGACGGTGTCAGTGACGGTGATGGTGGTCTCGCCGGCAGCCACAGCGGTGATGGTGCCGTCCTCGGCCACAGTGGCCACGGACTCATCGCTGCTGGACCAGACCAGCTGAGCCTTGTCGCTGCTCACAGCGGGCTGAACCAGAGCGTCCATGGTCATGGTGGTGCCAACCAGCATCCGGGTCACGGTGCGGTCCAGCATCAGGTTGATCACGTCCATCTCGGGCAGTTCGCTGTCCTCGGGGATGGGGCAGAGCATACCCAGCACGGCGCTGTAGCCCTGCATGGACTCACCACGCAGGTTCAGAGCGGTGCTGCCCAGCTTCATGGCGGTGAAGGAGTCGCCCTCCTTCTCGATCATGTAGAGGTTGGAGCCGCTGCACCAGCTGGCGGTGATGTTGGCAGCGTGGAAGTACAGACGGTCGCTGCCGAAGTCATAGGACAGCTGGGAGTTGTAGGCACCGTTCTGATCGGTGTAGGCCACAGCGCCCTCCACCTCAGTCAGCTGGGTGCAAGCGCCGGTGGCGGTGTCGATCTGATAGAGTACGGCGTTGGCGCTGGTGGAGGTGCTGCCTGCAGTGTACAGCTTGCCGTCCTTGTCAGCGGCCAGGGTGAAGGCACCGGCGGTATCCAGGGTGCACACAGTGGTCAGGGCACCGGTGGTCAGGTCGATCTTCACCAGCTCGGGGTAGGTCTGCTCCTGCTGATAGGTCTCGGAGTTCCAAGCCTTGTAGCTGAGGGTCAGGCCGTACATGGTTCCGGTGGTGTAGTCGAAGGCCAGATCCACCACACGCTTCTCAGTGTTGCCCAGCACGGTGTAGGCATCCACGGAATCCGCGTCGATGCGCATGAAATTGTTCAGGTCGTCCACCACATAGTAGTAACCGTCGAAGTACTCGCCGGCACGGACGGTGTAGGCACCATTGGTGGCCTGACCCACGGTGGAGTTGGCGGGATCATAGTCGTTGACGGTGATCCAGAAGTTGGCGTACATGGAGCCGTTGTCGTCCCGGGCCATGAAGGCGGCCATGGAGCCGGCAGCAGGCAGGACGGTGAAGGTGATGGAGTCGGAGTACTCAGTGCCGTCACGGTCGGTGAGGGAGACGGTGATGGTGGCGGTACCCACATCCACCAGGGTCACCTTGCCGAAGGCGTCCACGGTGGCCACATCGGTGTTGTCGCTGGACCAGGTGCGCTTCTGCACGGTGGGACGGGCGGGCTCGGTGGAGGTCTGCAGCTGCACCTGAGCACCAGCCAGGCCGGTGTAGGTCTCGCCGGTGGTCAGCCACAGGTCTTCCACGGGGATGTAGTTGGTCTCGGGTTCGTTTTCGGTGATGGTGAACATGGCAGTCTGCTCCACGCCGGAACGGCTGCTCACGTCGCCCAGGTCCATGACGTTGGCCTCAATGGAGCCCCAATCGGTGTCCTCCAGAGTGACCAGGAACAGGGGATTGATGCCGGAGCCCATGGAGGGGTTCCAGTAGATGTTGCCGGTGTTGTAGTCGTAGGTCATGCCAGCGTAGAACCAGTACTCCTGGGAGCTGGAGTAGACCTTGGTGGCCTCCATGGTGTCGGGGTCCACGATGAACAGGTTGCCGTTCATGCTGCCGCACAGGATGGTGGTCTCCTCACCCTCGCAGATGACGGCCATGGCGGTCATCACGTTGTCGCCGGAGGCAGAGCCTTCGGGGAACTTGAACTCGCCGATGGGATCCACAGCGCCGGTCTCGATGTCGATGACCACGAGGCCGCCGTTGGTCAGATCCACGCCGTACATACGGCCGGTGTTGTAGTCGAAGCCGATGTTGCCCACTTCGATGTTCTCGGTGTGGCCGATGCGCTCGGGCTCGCCGAAGGTGGTCTTGGTGGGATCCTCATTGCCGGTGACCAGGGTGCGATAGAGGACGGTGGCGTTGTAGATCACCTGGTCCTCCACCCACTGTTCCTGCTGCACGGTGTACACATAGCCGTTGTAGTAGGTGCCGCCGGCCCAGATGGCGGAGCCAACGGTGCCGTCCAGAGTGGTGGTCTTGGGGGCGTTGAGCTGAGTGACCTGAGTGGGGGTCTGGTCGGAGTAGGTGACCCACTTCATCTGGTTGCCCTGGTTGACATCATCGGTGACGATGTAGCCATACAGGGCGTCCTGAGACTCCACTACGGTGACCTGGCAGGTGACCTCGTAGGGGGTCCACTCGGTCTGTCCAGCATACATAATCTGGGTAGCGCCGGTGATGGTGGCAGTGCCGGGGCCAATGGCCTTGACATAGCCGGTCTCAGAGACGGTGGCCACGTCGGTGTTGTCGCTGGTCCAGGTCACTTGCTGAGCAGCGGCGTTCCAGGGGGCCCAAGTCAGGTTCATGCGCTTGCCCTGGTTGACCACCAGGGTGGTCTTATAGGGCTCCAGCTGCACGCCGGTGGGGTTGACTTCGCCCACGGTGAACAGGTCGGTGCCCAGGTCGTTGGGGATGAACAGGGCGGAGGTGCCGCTGGGGGCACGGCTGCCCAGGCTCTCGGCGGTCTTCTTGACGGGGTCAATCTTGTAGGTCTCGCACACCTGGGTGTTGCCCACCTGGGCGTGAGCGTACCAGTAGATGACGTCCTCTTCGTAGTCATAGGTCATGGACTGGATGCTGCTCAGAGGCTCGCCGTTGGTCTTGACCTTGAAGTCGGCCATGGTCATCAGCCAGGTAGCAGCACCGGTGGTCTTGTCCAGGGAGTAGAGGTTCAGGTCGGTGCCGATGGCGTACAGGTTGCCCTCCTCGTCAGCGGACAGGGTGAGGATCTCGTAGCCCTCAGCCAGGCCGGTGATGGTGGCCACCTTCTCAATGCTGGTGTAGCCCCAGGGAGTGAAGCACACCTCATAGAGGTTGTTGGAACCGCCATAGCTGCCGGAGGGAGTGATGGTGCCGTCATAGGTCCAACCCACGGCGTACAGAGCGTCCTCGCCGTTGCGCTGGAGGATGCCGCCGCCGTTGTTGCCATGGCTCAGGGCCATGTCATACAGGGTGATGAAGTTGGCGGAGCCCTCCTGGCCGCTCTGGGTGTACAGAACCTGGCTGCCCCAGTAGGTGGAGTAGGGAGAGAGCAGCACCAGAGCGCCGTCGTTGCGCTGGGCAATCACACGGCCGTTGATGTACTCGCCGGCGAAGTAGGCGGTGTTCTCATAGGTCTCGTTGCGGGGTGCCTCGGTCTGGCCCTTGTCAATGCTGAACCAGCCGCGGTCCAGAACGGTGGAGTCGGTGTAGGGCTCGAAGCCGTACAGACGGCCCTGCTCCAGTTCCTTCAGGCTGGGAGTCAGAGCGGAATCATCCAGCTCCAGGGCCACCTTGATCTCGGTCTCGTTGCAGGCGTAGTCGCCCAGCACGATGGTGAAGTCAGCGCCGTAGCCAGCCACGTTGAAGGTCTGCTCAAAGCTCTTGCCGGCCACATACTCGCTGCCATCGTCGGGCTTGGGAGCGAACTTGCTGATGACGGAGCCCTCGGGGGAGACGAAGAGGATGGCGGCCAGGTTGGCGTTATCCTGCAGCTCCAGGGTCAGGTTGACCTGGCCGTTCTCCACCTTCAGGGAGTCCTGGAGATTGTCGGCGTTGAGCAGCTGAGGCTTCTGGTTGTCCAGAGAGGCCTGGAAGGAGAAGGAATCATCCACCACATCGTCGCCGTCGTCCACATAGGCCTCTACGGTGTAGGTGATGGTGGTGCCGTCAGGCAGCTGATTGCCGTCCTTGTCATAGCCGTTCCACACATACTCCTCGTCGGTGGTGGCGTTGTAGATGTAGAAGGGGAAGATCTGGCCGTAACTGCTGTTGTAGTAGCTCTTAGTGGCGTATTCGTGGACGTAGTTGAAGTACTCTTCTCCGGTCTCGGTATTGTTGACACGGAACACCAGCTTGCGGGCGTTACGCAGCATACCGAAATCCAGCTCCATCAGGGGGTTGGCATAGGAGAAGGCGTTGTACTCATCGCCGGAGGCACCGCCCCGCAGATAGGGGTTGGTACCCAGCTGGGCGTTCATGGTGAACACGCCAGTGCCATACAGGCTGGCCTCGTTGTAGTCGGGGTTATCGAAGACGGGAGGCTTGGACCAGTCGCCGTAGTAGCCCAGGAAGGGCATGGTCAGGTTCTGGTTGTCAGCGCCCTCCAGGTACAGGTAACCCTCCACATACATGCCGTTTTCAAAGCGGCTGTTGATGTACTCCTTGTCGGCCTCGGTGAGGGTGATGGTGGCAGTGAGGGTGACGGTCTCACCAGCAGCCACGGTGACGCTGTCCTGGCTGACCTTCACCTTGGACTCCAGCAGATAGGGGGTGCCGGCGATGAAGCCATCGGTGGCAGTCTCGGTCTGCACGTCAGAATCGAAGGTGTAAGTCTTGGACTCGTCGGAGAAGTTGGTCACGGAGAACTCAAAGGAGTAGGTTCCCTCGGTGCTGTCGCCCAGCTCGGCCTTGGCACGGCCCATGGAGTTGGAGGTGCTGGACAGGTAGGCATCCACGGTGGTGGCACGCACCAGGTTCACCAGACCGGCGCCCTGGAGACGGGGGGAATACTTCAGGCCGTTGGAACCGGGCACGTCGATGGGATCGGCGGTGCTCATGAGGATGTTGGTGGCCATGGTCCACATGTCCTGATTGCTGTAGCCCTTGCTGCGCAGGTACTGCATCAGCACGGTCATAGCGCCGGTGACCTGGGGAGTGGCCATGGAGGTACCGCTCATGTTGCCGTAGCCGGTGGGGGTGTCACGGGTGGAATAGATGTTGCCGCCCACGCCGGTGATCTCAGGCTTCAGGGACAGGTCGGGAGCGGGACCCCAGCTGGAGAAGTCGCTCATGGTCTTGGCGATCTGGAAGGAATCGCTCTTGCCGGTGACGGTGAGGGTCTTGGTCTCAGCGTTGGCCAGCAGGTCCCAGGCCTCCTGGGACATGAGCACGCAGGGGATGTTCCCGGCGGCATCGTTGATGGCCATGTTCAGCAGACCGGCGGTGTTGTTGACCACGATACAGGCAGCAGCACCGGCGTTCTGAGCGTTGGCGTGCTTGTCAGGGAAGGCCACGCCGCCGCCACGCCACACCACGGCAACCTTGCCGTTGACGTCCACGCCGTCGAAGTCCTCGGCGGCACCGTAGCCGTCGATCATGACATACTCATAGGAGTTGCCGGCCAGATTCTCCAGACGGGTGAACACGCCGGAGTCGTTGTAGCCGATCTTGGTCTCGCCCACGGTGACGTACTGCTGGGTGATGCGGTCGTTGTCCGCAGAGGCAACAGACAGCACGTGAGAGTAGGTGCTGGGGTTGCCCACCAGGCCGGTGTCGGGGTTTCCGGTCAGGGACAGGTTGTTGCCGTGGTTGTTGTTCAGAGCGTTGTTGGTGTCGTTACCGGCGGCGATGATGACTTCCACACCGGCCTGCTCCAGCAGGTCCAGCAGCTCGGTCATGGGAGCATCGTTATCCACGAAGCCGGCGGCGGAGCCCAGGGACAGGTTGGCGGTGTCCACGTTCAGGTAGACACAGTCCTCCAGGGCGGCCATAACGGTATCCCAGTTGGCGCCCTTGGGGTTGAACACCTGCATGACGATGAGCTGAGCGTCGGGAGCCACACCGATGACCTCAGAAGAGGAAATCTTGTTGGCGGCGGCGATGCCAGCCACGTGGGTGCCGTGGTCACTACCGGCGATGTTGTGGGACACGTCAATGTTCTTGTTGTAGTAGTTGAAGGCGAAGGGGATCTTGTTGCTGAAGTAGGTGGAAGCGGGGAGCACGTTGGAGTCGGAAGCATTCAGGTTGCTCCAAGCGTTCTGCACATCCTCCACAGTCAGGGAGGTATCGGTGAGCTTGTCCTCGCTCATGGCTTGGAAGTTGGGGTGATCGGCCACGATACCAGTGTCCACAATGGCGATGCGCATGCCCTTACCGGTCCAACCGCTCTGATTGACCACGTTGGAGCCAATCATATTGGTGGCGTTGTTGGTGTAGGGCTCCAGCACATTGTCCTCTTCGGGAATGCTGAACACAGGAGCCACATACACCCGATCCACGCCGGGCATCTCCTGGATGGCAGCCTTGTTCTCATAGGTGGTGGTGACGGACAGGCCGGTCATGGTCACAGTGTAGGTGTAGCCCACCTCCACGGCGTCACTGCCCAGCTCGTCCTCCAGGGCCTGGGTGAACAGATCCACGGCGTCCTTCTGGTCGGCAACATAGTTGCTGACGCTGGCGGTGTCGGCGGCGATGTCGTCACCGCTGAAGCCGGCTTCCAGAAGGGACTCCTTGTCCAGAGAGACGATGAAGGTCACCTCGTCCTCGGGAGCGGGGGCAGAGGCGTCGTTGTTCTGAGCAGCGGGAGTGCCGCTCTCCTCCAGACCGATGGTGGCCTGGCCATCGTCCTCTTTCACTTCGGCCTGGACGGTAGATCCAGACCCTTCACTGGGCAGGTCGGCGTCATAGCCTGCGTGGGGGTTGCCCTCTGTCAGGGAGAGAGCCCCGCTGCCAGCGGCGAAGCCAGGTGTCAGCAAGCCGAGCACCATGACCACCGAGAGCAGCAGACTGACGAGCCTGCGTGATGCTTTCACGTGATGTCTCATGTTATCCTCCTTAGTTTTCGTTTGCTGCGTTCGTCCCGAGGGCCGAAAACAGCGGGCAAGTCACGTTGGTTCTGAGACCGGCGTGTCCTTGCGATTATGAAAACCCCTCATCTTTTCTCTGCGTGGAAACCCACTGCCACCCCTCCTTAACTGGTTTCCAGACGCTTGGTCGAAGAAGACAGGTTATCATCCAACTGGTGTTCTCTCAATTCTCTCTATTTATAAAGGGAAAGACAAAGGGACAGTCCGCTGTGGATATCTGCCCCTTTGCACACTGTGTTGTATTGTACCCGGCCGACCTGTATCACTCGGTCACGCCGGTCCCGGTGCCGCTGGCCCCGTCCAACACCCATTGACAGTCGCTCAGAGACTTGTCCACCTCAGCCCACAAAAGCCAGGTGGCCATGTCCGAAGTTCCCATACCCGAAGACTGGGCATCCACATGCACGGACACCATGTTGCTGACTTGGGTGGCGCTGTCCAGGCTGAGTTGGGTAGAGCCGCTGTTGACGGTGTACTTCACCAGCACCAGGGCCTTGCTGTCAAAAAAGTTGTTGTCATATGCGGCCAGCTTGTCGCTGCCGTACAGACCGAAGCGGTTGAGTTCGTCCACGCTGGACACGCAGGTCACGGAGTTGCCCGCGCCCTGCTGATAGGTGATGCGCAGCTTGTCGCTGCCTTCCAGAGTCACGGACTGGCTGCCCACGGCTCCGGTGCCGCCGCCGGCAAAGCCGCTTTTGCTGGGTTTTTCAGAAATGGCTGCGGACGGACTGGTCAATGGCATACTGCTCTCCTCCTGAGGGGATGAGGTACATCCCACGGTTATGGTACACATGGCCGCTGCCAGCAGCAGCGCAGCCAGTTTCTTGTTCTTCACGTGATTCCTTCCTCCTTATGCCCACGGTAGCGGGCGGGTGAATTCGCTTCGCTAATTCACTAAACAACACCCGGCGCAAAAACCGCCCCCACCTAGATGAGGGGACGAATCCTCAATCAACCAGGTATGTTCTGGAATTCTGGCTTATCCTCCTGCATTATAGGGCATGTTCCTTGATTTGTCAATCCAACACACAAATCTACCTTTTTCTCCTTCTTCTCTGTGGCATTCCTGTGATTTTTTCGTAAAATTAAAGAAAAATATTGCAAAAATGTAAAGAATATAGGTTGATTCCTTTTTTATCCATTAAAAATTGTTGAAATTTTTCAGTTTTCTGCCATAAAGTGGGATGGAATCCCTGTACCGGGAACTTCGTTGACAGGGCGGGGGAAAGCACCTAAAATGGAGGGGATACCACCCCCGGAGAGGGGGAAAGGAGCGAAGCGCATGTATCGAATTCTAATTGTGGAGGATGATCGGGGCATTGCCGGGGCGGTGCAGACCCAGTTGGAGGCCTGGGGGCTGGAGGCCAAATGCGTCTCCGACTTCCGCAACGTGCTGGGGGAGTTTGCCCAGTACCAGCCCCACCTGGTGCTCATGGACATCGGGCTGCCCTTTTTCAACGGCTTCCACTGGTGCAGCCAGATCCGTACCGTCTCCCAGGTGCCCATTGTCTTTCTCTCCTCCGCCTCGGACAACATGAACCTGGTGATGGCCATGAACATGGGGGCGGACGACTTCATTGCCAAGCCCTTTGACCAGGGGGTGCTCATTGCCAAGGTGCAGGCCATGCTCCGCCGGGCCTATGACTATGCCGGAGCCGTGCCGGTGCTGGAGCACCGGGGAGCCATGCTCAACACGGGAGATGGCACCCTCACCTATCAGGGGGAGAACATCGACCTGACGAAAAATGAGTACCGCATCCTTCTGGCCCTGATGCGCAACAAGGGCAGCGTGGTCAGCCGAGAGCGGCTGATGGAGCTTCTCTGGGAAGGGGACAGCTTTGTGGACGAAAACACCCTGACGGTGAACGTCAACCGCCTGCGCAAGAAGTTGGACGGGGCGGGGCTGAAGGCGTTCATCACCACCAAGTTCGGGGTGGGCTATCTCGTCTCTTAATAAGGAGGACGTCATGAGGTTTCTGAAAACCTATCTGAGGGACCGCCTCCCGGCGGTGGGGATTTTCCTCCTCTTCTCCCTCATCTTTCTCACCGTGTTTGCCCTGTACCGGCTGCCCATTGCCGCGGTGCTCTACCCGGTGGGGCTGTGCGCCGTGCTGGGGTGCGTGTTTTTGGGGCTGGACGTCCGGCGAGCCCAGGAGCGGCACCGCCGCCTGGAGCAGCTCTCCCAGCTGTCCGGAGCGGTGATGGGGGAGTTCCCCCTGCCCATCAACCAGGACCACCGGGACTACCAGCACATCATCCAGCTGCTGCGGGCCGAGCAGGCCCAGCGGGAAGGGGAGATGCAGCGCCGCTATGAGGACATGGTGGACTACTACACCGTGTGGGCCCACCAGATCAAGACCCCCATTGCCTCCATGCGCCTGACCCTCCAGAGCCAGGACTCCCCCACCGCCCGGCAGCAGCTGGAGGAACTGCAGCGCATTGAGCAGTATGTGGAGATGGTGCTGGCCTTCCTCCGCCTGGACTCGGAGTCCACCGACTACCTGTTCCGGGAGTACGAGCTGGACGGTATTCTCCGGGGAGCGGTGCGCAAGTTCTCCACTCAGTTCATCCGCCGCCACATTGCCCTGCACTATGAGCCCACGGGGCTGCGGGTGCTCACGGATGAGAAGTGGCTGAGTTTTGTGGTGGAGCAGGTGCTGTCCAACGCCCTAAAGTACACCCCAGACGGGGGCGAGGTGTGGCTGGAGCTGGAGCAGCCCGCCACCCTGTGCATCCGGGACAACGGCATGGGCATCGCCGCCGAGGACCTGCCCCGCATCTTCCAAAAGGGGTACACCGGGTACAATGGCCGGGCGGACAAGAAGGCCAGCGGCCTGGGGCTGTACCTGTGCCGCCGCATTTGCCAGAACCTGGGCCATACCATCTCCGCCCAGTCGGTGGCGGGGGAGGGCACCTCCATCCGCATCAATCTGGAGCGGGAACAGCGGTGGCTGGAGTGACTTGTGACAAAAGTGTAAGAAGTGGAGGGCAAAGTGTAAGGAGATGCCATGGAGAGGCGGGGTTCTCCCGGCTATAATAAGGGTGTAAACAGCAAAGGAGGAACCGCTCTATGAGTATTTTGGAAGTACAGAGCTTACAGAAGGTCTACACCACCCGCTTTGGCGGCACCCAGGTGCAGGCGCTGAAAAATGTTACCTTCCACGTGGAGGAAGGGGAGTATGTGGCCATCATGGGAGAGTCCGGCTCCGGCAAGACCACCCTTTTGAATATCCTGGCGGCGCTGGATAAGCCCACCGGGGGCCTGGTGAAGCTGGACGGCCAGGAGCTGGGCAAAATCCGGGAGTCTGAGGTGGCGGCCTTCCGCCGGGACCACCTGGGCTTTGTGTTCCAGGACTTCAACCTGCTGGACACCTTCTCCCTGGAGGACAACATCTATCTGCCCCTGGTGCTCTCGGGCAAGCAGCCGGGCGAGATGAAGCAGCGTCTGGTGCCTCTGGCGGCCCAGCTGGGCATTGCCCACCTGCTGAAAAAGTACCCCTATGAGGTGTCCGGCGGCCAGAAGCAGCGGGCAGCCGTGGCCCGGGCCCTCATCACCAACCCCCGCCTCATCCTGGCCGACGAGCCCACCGGTGCTCTGGACTCCAAGGCCACCGACGAGCTGCTGCGGCTGTTTGGCGACATCAACGCCCAGGGACAGACCATCCTCATGGTCACCCACTCGGTGAAGGCGGCCAGCCACGCCGGACGGGTGCTCTTCATCAAGGACGGCGAGCTGTTCCACCAGATCTACCGGGGCGAGAGCACGGAAAACCAGTTCTACCAGAAGATTTCCGACGCCCTCACCCTGTTGACCACAGGTGGTGAGCGGGCATGAGACTGGGATTTTATCGCCGCCTGGCGTGGACGGGCATCCGTCAAAACAAGAAGATGTACCTGCCCTACATCCTGGCCTGTATCGGCGTGGTGATGGTCTGCTACATCGTCTCCTTCCTGGGCCTGTCTCCGGTGCTGAAAGAGATGCCCGGAGGAGGCAGCGCCCAGAGCTTTTTGAACACAGGCTTTGGGGTCATGTGTGTGTTCTCCACCATCTTCCTCTTCTACACCAACTCCTTCCTCATCCGCAGAAGAAAGAAGGAGTTTGGCCTGTACAACATCCTGGGTATGGGCAAACGGCACCTGGCTCTGGTGCTGCTGTGGGAGACCGTGATCATCGCGGCCATCACCCTGGTGGTGGGCCTGTTCTGCGGCGTGCTCTTCTCCAAGGTGGCCGAGTTGGCCCTCACCCGCATTCTGGACGGTGGGGTCACCTACACCATGACGGTGGAGCTGAACTCCGTGGTCAGCACCGTGGTGCTGTTTCTGGTAATTTTTGGCCTCATGTTCCTCAACACCCTGCGTCAAATCCACCTCACCAGCCCCATCGCCCTGCTGCGCAGTGAGAACGCCGGAGAGAAGCCTCCCCGTGCCAACTGGGTCTTCGCCCTGCTGGGCCTGGTGGTGCTGGCCGGGGCCTACTACTGGGCCATCACCGTGAAAGACCCAATTACCGCCATGATTGGCTTCTTCATCGCGGTGGCTATGGTGGTGGTGGGCACCTACCTGCTGTTTGTGGCGGGCTCTGTGACCCTGTGCCGCCTGCTGCAAAAGAACAAGCGGTACTATTATAAAACCAACCACTTTGTGTCGGTGTCCTCCATGGTCTACCGCATGAAGCGCAATGGTGCGGGTCTGGCCTCCATCTGCATTCTGTGCACCATGGTGCTGGTGATGATCTCCTCCACCTCCTGCCTGTACATCGGCATTGAGGACAGCATCCGCAACCGCTATCCCCGGAATATCAACCTGGACGGCATGGTGGACACCGTGGACACCCTCACCGATGAGCGCCTGGACCAAGTGCGAGTTTTGGCGGAGGAGACGGTGGAGCGCTACGATGCCACCATGAGCAACGTTCTGGACTACCGGGTGTGCGGCTTTGTGGGGGTGCGTCAGGAGGACCGGATGGTCATGGACGACGTGTTCCTCAGCTCCTACAACATGGAGACCATGGCCAATACCTGGCAGGTGTTTGTGGTGCCGCTGGAGGACTACAACAGCCTGATGGGGAAGCGGGAGACCCTGATGCCCGGTCAGGCGCTGATGTACACCACCAAGGGAAGCGACTACCCCTATGCCTCGGTGGAACTGGGGGAAGGGGTTACCCTGTCGGTGGCCAAACAGGTGGACAGCTTCGCGGACAACGGGGTGGACGCCATGCAGATCATCCCCTCCATGTATCTCTTTGTCCCCAACTTCCAGGAGACGGTGGAGGGGGTTCAGGCCCAGCTGGGTGAGCAGAGTGCCTCCAGCCTCCACTGGTACTACGGCTTTGACCTCAACTGTGACGATGATACCCAGATCCAGATCGGCCAGCAGCTGTCCACCGCTCTGCGGGACATGGAGAGCGCCGATGAGACGGACGGCTATTTCCACGTCCTGATGGAGGGGGCGGCTCAGGAGCGGGGGAGCACTTACGGCCTGTACGGCGGTATGTTCTTCCTGGGCATCCTGTTGGGGGTGGTGTTCATCCTGGCGGCGGTGCTCATCATCTACTACAAGCAGATCTGCGAGGGGTATGAGGATCAGTCCCGGTTTGACATCATGCAGAAGGTGGGCATGACCAAGGGGGAGATCCGCCGCAGCATCAATTCCCAGGTGCTCACCGTGTTCTTCCTGCCACTGCTCATGGCCGGGGCCCACTTGGCCTTCGCCTTCCCCCTCATCCGCAAGCTGTTGCTGCTGTTTGGCCTGACCAACGTGTGGCTGTTTGCCGGGGTGACGGTGGTGTGCTTTGTGGCCTTCGCCCTCTTCTATGTTCTGATTTATCGTCTGACCTCTCGTTCCTACTTCCGCATTGTCAGCGGCATGAGAGAGGAATAACGCCAAAAAGGGCCGAGTGCGTATGCACTCGGCCCTCATTGTTTGATGTATTAGAAATACTTGCGCACACCCTCGCTGGCGGTGGACTCGTCCTCACTGATGGAGACAGTGTACTTGATGCCGCTCTTCTGGGAGAACGCTTCCAACCAATCCAGGAACGCCTCGACATCGGCCTTGTTCTCGGTGGAGACCAGCTTGTTCAAGCTGTCGATGAACACGTGGGTGATGTCGTAGTTGCTGGCGTACAGGCCGTACAGGAATCCCTTCAAGGTGTCATAGTTGGGGATATCGTAGTCGGAGGTCTCAACCAGTCGGATCTTGTAGTTAATATCAAAAGTCAGCTTGGAATCGTGGGCGATGGCAACCACGTTGCCGTGCTCGGTTTCCACTGCTGTGTTGATCAGATCGATCATCTGCTTGGTCTTACCGGTACCCTTGGGGCCCATAATTACTTTGACCATAACAATCACTCCTTATTGGTTTCAAGGGGGAGTCCCCTTTTCTTGTACATCATGTTACCATCTTCCGCGGGAAATTTCAATAACCTTCGTGCAAGATTTCTAAAAAATTTAACAAGTCAAAGTCAAAGACCCAGGGCGTGGTGGGCGGCAATCTGGCCTTCGCCCACTGCCTTGGCCAGCTGGAGGGGCTGGCCGGTGCAGTCTCCGGCGGCGTAAATCCCAGGCAGGTTGGTGGCCATAAAGGAATTGACCTTTACATAGTTGCCATCCAATTCCAGCCCCGGAGCCAGCTGAGTGGGGGCAATGGAGGCCCGCAGCAGGAACACGCCCTGGCAGGGAATTTCCTCCCCCTTGGCGGTGCGCACGCCGCACACCTGGTCCTCGCCCAGGATGTGCAGACCGGGCAGACGTACCGAGGTGACTTCGCAGCCGATGGAGCGCAGGTACTCCGTCTCCTCGGCCAGGTCGGGGGCGTCGCCTGCCACCACCACTTGCTTGCCCCGGTAGAACATGCCGTCACAGGTGGCGCAGTAGCTCACGCCCCGGCCCAGCAGCTTCTCCTCGCCGGGGAGGGGAGTGGCCCGGGCCACGCCAGGGGCCAGCACCACCGCGGTGGCCTGTTCCACCTGGTCGCCGATGGAGGCCATGACGGAGTCCCCCAGGGGCATGAGGGTGAGCACCCGGCCCTGGCGGAATTCCGCACCCATCTCACGGGCCTGGGCCAGCATATCCTCCACCAGCTGCAGGCCGGAGATGTGGGCGATGCCGGGGTAATTGTCAATCTGGTGGGCCTTGCACAGGGGGCTGGCAGTGGGGTCGTTGGACACCACCAGCACGGACTTGTTGCGGGCCCGGGCGTAAATGGCGGCGGAGAGTCCGGCAGGTCCGGCTCCCACCACCAGAAGATCGTATGGCATAGGATGGTCCTCCTTTTGTTTTTTCTCAGTATACCAAGTTTTTCAGCTCCCGACAAGATGGCCAGAATGGCGGGATTCCCTTGAAAAGACAGCGGAAATTCGCTATACTTGAAATCGATATCAAGAGAGAATCCCAGGGGGATCAACATGAAACGAATTTTGCTTTTGACCACGGGTGGCACCATCGCCTCCCGTATGACGGAAGAGGGGCTGGCCCCCGGCATGGACGGGGATATGCTGGCCCACTACATGGGAGGACTGGCGGGCAGCTATGACCTGACGGTGAAGGACATTCTCCACCTGGACTCCTCCAACATCCAGCCCGAGGAGTGGAAACTCATCGCCTCCCATGTCTACAAGGCCCGGGAGGAGTACGACGGGGTGGTCATCTCCCACGGCACCGACACCATGGCCTACACCGCCTCGGTGCTGTCCTACATGGTGCGCAACATCCCCATTCCCGTGGTGCTCACCGGGGCCCAGCTCCCCATTGAGCACCCCCTCACCGACGGTCTAGACAATCTGCGCACCGCCCTGGCCATGGCCGCCTCGGGAAAGCCGGGGGTGTTTGTGGCCTTTGACCGGAAGGTGATTTTGGGCTGTCGGTCGGTGAAGACCCACACCACCGACTTCGCCGCCTTTGAGAGCGTGAACTGGCCCCTGGTGGGCCGGGTCAGCGGCTCGGGGCTCACCATTGACGAGAGCGCCATCCCCCCGGTGAAGGAGCCCTGCCGTCTGCGGGACCAGCTGTGCCGGGAGGTATTTCTCATCAAGCTCACCCCGGGGCTCAACCCGGAGATCTTCGACATGCTGCTGGATATGCACTACCGTGGGGTGGTCATCGAGGCCTTCGGCACCGGCGGACTCCACTTCATCCGCCGCAACCTCATTGAGAAGCTGCAAAAGGCCGCCCAGGCGGGCATGTCTGTGGTGGTGTGCAGCCAGTGCCTGTATGAAAGCAGCAATTTTGCCCTCTACCAGGCGGGACAGAAGGCCCTGGCAGAAGGGGTTATCCAGGGCTATGATATGACCACCGAGGCGGCAGTGACCAAGCTGATGTGGGCCCTGGGCCAGACCGACGACCCGGACCAGGTGCGGGAGTACTTTGCCCACAGCCTGGCCGGGGAGCGAAAGGAAGGGTAAAACGTGAACCACAGAGAGCGGATGTTGGCGGGCCTGCCCTATCTGGCCAACCAGGACGGGCTGCTGGAGTCCCGCATGGCGGCCCAAGAGCTGCTGCACACCTACAACAACCTGCCGCCCCAGCGGTGGGAGGAGCAGCGGGGCCTGCTGGAGCAGCTGCTGGGGGGCATTGGGGAGAACTCCACCATCTTGCCGCCCCTGCGCTGCGACTACGGCAAGCACATTGTGGTGGGCCGGGACGTGTTCACCAACTACAACCTCACCATTTTGGACGTGTGCCAAGTGACCATTGGGGACCGCACCCTCATCGGCCCCAACGTGTCCATCTACGCCGCCGGGCACCCCATCGCCCCGGAGGACCGGGCCACGGGCTGGGAGTTCGGCGCAGAGGTCCACATTGGTAAGGACGTGTGGATTGGGGGCAGCTGTGTCATCCTGGCCGGGGTCACCATTGGAGATGGGGCCGTGGTGGGGGCTGGCAGCGTGGTCACCCGGGACGTGCCACCCAATTCCATCGCCGTGGGCAACCCCGCTCGAGTGCTGCGGGAGATCACCCAGGCGGACCGGGACCACTGGAAAAGAGAAATGGAGAGATAAAAAATATCCCGAGAGTACAAACTCTCGGGATATTTTTTTTACTGCATTTTGTCCTGATGCTGGGCAATGTGATCCTTCAATGCCTGGAAGGACTCCGGGCTCAGGTCATGCTCAATTTTGCACGCGTCCTCAGCGGCAATGTCCGGGGGGACGCCCAGCCAGGTCAGCCACTGGCTGAGGAGCTTGTGGCGCTCATAGATGGTCTCTGCAATCTCCTGTCCGGCGGGGGTGAGGACCAGGAAGCTGTTCTCATCCATGACCACATAGCCGTTGTCCCGCAACAGGCTCATGGCGCGGCTGACACTGGGCTTGGAGAATCCCAGGTGTTGCGCCACATCAATGGAGCGCACCGGCCCTTTTTCGCTCAGAGCCAGGATGGCCTCCAGATAGTTCTCCGCAGAAGCATGGATTTCCATTTCATTTCACCGTCTTTCCCACGCCGCATGTCCGGCGGTGATGGATGTTACATCATTTGGGTCATTGTAGCATAATTTGGTCGCCAGGGCAAGCAGAGGGTTACTTTAGCTTTTCCTGGTTGATAATTCCCTTGAGAGGGGTCATGAGCAGGATTTTCAAATCGAAGAAAATGCTCCAGTTTTCGATATAGTAAATGTCGTAGCGGATGCGCTCCACAATGGAGGTGTCTCCCCGCAGGCCGTTGATCTGGGCCCAGCCGGTGATGCCCGGGCGTACCTGGTGCTTGACCATGTACAGGGGGATCTCGTCTTTGAACTGCTCCACAAAGTGGGGGATCTCCGGACGGGGACCCACCAGGCTCATGTCGCCTTTGAGCACGTTGAACAGCTGGGGCAGCTCATCAATGGACAGCTTGCGGATGAGGGCGCCGAACTTGGTCTTCCGGGGGTCCCGGTTACGGCTCCACCCGGTGTCCTGCTGGGCGTTGACCCGCATGGACCGGAACTTGTACATGTCAAAGGGCTTGTTGTGCAGTCCCACCCGCTCTTGGCGGAAGATGATGGGGCCGGGGGAGGACAGACGCACACCGATGGCGGCAAAGAGCATGATGGGCGAGGTGAGCAGAATGAGCAAGAGGGAGCCCACGATGTCCATGGTGCGCTTGACAATGGCGTACACCAGATTGTCCAGGGGAATCCGGCGGATGTTCATCACGGGGATGCCGTTGATGTTGTCAAACTGGGGATTGGAGGGCATGTATTCCGCATAGAAGGGGATGATAGACAGCTTGATGCCCTCTTTCTCACAGCTCTCAATGATGGTGGGGGTGAGGGAGAACTCCTGGGCGGACAGAGCCGCCACCACCTCGTCGGGCTGGTAGTCGCTGAGCACCGAGGACAGGTCGTCCAGATGGCCCAGATAGCCCAGGTCGGGGATGGTGTCCTGGGAGGCCAGGTATCCCTCCACAAAGAAGCCCAGATTGGGGTCGTCGGCCAGCGCCTGGATATAGCGCTGGGCCATGGGGCCGTTGCCCAGCAACAGCACGTGCTTTTGGTTGAAGCCCTGTTTGCGGAACTTGCGCAGACACAGCCGCAGCACCAGCCGCTTGCCGCTCAGGGCGAAAAAGACCAGCACGAAGTAGAGCACAAAGGTCAGGCGGGAGAAGTAGAACTGTTTGATGAGGAAGAGAATGGTCTGGAGCACCACAAAGTTGATGGAGCAGGCCCAGAACAGCCGACCAACCTCCCAGTGCAGGCGCTTGGTGCGTAAAGAGTCGTAGAGATTCATGGCCCCCAGGGTGATGAGGAAGATGGGGAGCATGCACAGGGTGAGGATGAGGTAATAGCGCAGGGTGATGCCCCGGTCGTCAAAGGGGAAGAGGAAGAACCGGGCCCAATAGGCGATGGGCATGCACAGGAAAATGAGGAGGGCGTCTAGAATGACATTGATATAGTTGAGGGTGCGTTGATTTTCCTTGATCATTGTGTGTGAATTCCTCCCTAGTCAAGTAGCTGCTGATACTGTCCCATCACCTGGGGCAGCACCGTGGGCAGCAGATAAGGGGTGACCGCCTGTCGGGCGGTGGTACTCAGGGCCTGGCGCAGCTGAGGCTGTGCCAAGAGGTCCCGAATCTGTTGGGCGCAGGCCGCCGCATCCCCGTAGGGGTACAGAAGCCCCGCCTGGTTGGGAGCCAGCAGGTCGTGGTGGCCCTTCACGTCGCTGGCCACAATGGGCCGGCCGTAGTACATGGCCTCCATGAGGTTGAAGGGCAACCCTTCAATGCGGCTGGCGGACACCACTGTGTCACAGGCGGCGTACCAAGTGGGCATGTCCGACACCTGGCCGGGGAAGCGCACCCGGTGGGCTACCCCCAGCTGCTGGGCCAGCTGCTGGCAGGCCTCCAGCTCGCTGCCCTGGCCGGGGAGGAGCAGATACACCTGCTCCGGCAGTTGGGCCATAGCCTCCAGGAGCACCGGCTGGCTCTTGCGGTGGGAGAACTCCCCGGCGAAGAGTAGGACGAAAGCATCCTCGGGCAGCTCCAGGTCGTTGCGCAGCTGTGCGCCCCGCTCGGGCGGAACAGTGGGGAGCTTTTGGGGGTCAATGCCCATACCGGGGATGTACGCCACCTTCTTGCCCAGCTTGTGGGCGGCGGCGTACTGGGTGTCCCACTGGTTCATGGTCAGCAGCAGATCGGTGACCGGGGCGGTGACGGCCTCGGCGGTGCTGAGCACCAGGCGCTTAAGGGCAGAGGTGTCCTGGTCGAAGAGATAGCCGTGGCAGATGGACACCACCTTGGGGCGGTGGCGCATCCCCATCACCGCCAGACGCACAAAAAACGAGGCCAGGGCGGTATGGCAGCTGATGAGCTGGTACCGGTTTTCCCGGATGAGGCGGCGCAGCTGCCGGGTGGCGGAGACGTTTTTGGGAGAGACCATGCTCTTCTCCAGGGGGATGGAGTACCGCTTGCGGGCATGGGGCAGCTCCATCACTGCCCCGCCGCAGGCCACATCCACTTCCCAGCCTTGCTCCGTCAGAGCCTTCAGATAGGGAAGATGGAAGTTTCGGATATGAGAAAACGTGGATGCCACAAAGAGAATGCGGCCCATGGGTGATACCTCCTTGTATCAAAAACCCCAGAAAATGGGGTGGTACGCGAAAATACGACGTATATTATATCACGGGTTTGGGGGATTGAAAAGTCTCCGGGAAAAAATATGGAGATTCTTAAGAATTACGATAAAAAACATTCGTCGGTTGTACATTGGCGGGGAATGTGGTATGATGAAGGACACTACACCTGCGAGATACAAAGGGAGGTTCTGCTGTGTATCAGCAAAAGCAGAAGTTACAAAACAGTTTGCTTGTCCTGGTGGATGCCGTATGCCTGGTGGCTGCGTTCCTCTTCGGCAGCGTGGTGCGGCTGGAGTTTCGCCCTGACCCGGTGAACCCCACCATGAACGGGGTCATCGCCAACCTGTGGTTGGTGTTGGTGACCTACTTTTGTGTGTATGTATTTTTCAATGCCAACCAGGACTTTAGCCGCCGGGACGGCTATGAAGAGCTGGTATATGTGGTCAAAGTCAGTGCGTTTGTGGCGGGCGTCATTGCACTGGTTTTCTTTGCCGCTCACAAGCTGGAGTACCTGACCCGTACCGTGTGGGCGGTGACGGTGCTCAGCAACCTGGTGCTGATGTACACCAGTCACATGCTGGTCAAGAAAGTGGCCAAAAAGCGCCGGGCCATGGCGGAAAAGGAACACATGTACCTGGTGACCACCCAGAGCCGGGTGACCTACATCCTCTCCCAGCTCAAGCACGAGGAGGTGCTGGAGCGGTACACCCTGCGCATTGCCATTGTGGACCAGGATATGCGGGGCATGACCATCGGGGGCTATCCCGTGGTGGCTACCCTGGAGGACATGATGGAGGACCCCCGCCGGGAGGTGGTGGATGTGGCCTACATCAACGTGCCCTATGACACCGGGAAGTCCCTCCAGGAGTACATTGACGGCTTCGAGGAGATGGGCATTCCCGTCCAGCTCAACATCAACATGCTGGAGGGCAAGGAGGGCTACAGCCGCTGCATCGACATGGTGGGCAACATGCCGGTGGTCAGCTTCGCCCCCCGGTTCTTTGACTACAACAAGCTGGTGATGAAACGGGCCATTGATATCATTGGCGCCCTGGTGGGACTTCTCATCACCGCTGTGGTGAGCATCTTCGTGGTCCCCGCCATCAAGCTGGAGTCCCCCGGTCCGGCCCTGTTCCGCCAGAAGCGGGTGGGCAAGAATGGCCGCTACTTCTATATCTATAAGTTCCGCTCCATGTCGGCGGATGCCGAGGCCCGCAAGGCGGACCTGATGGAGCAAAACGAGATGAAGGGCCAGATGTTCAAGATGACCAACGACCCCCGGGTGACCCGAGTGGGCAAGTTCATCCGTGCCACCAGCATCGATGAGCTGCCCCAGTTCTGGAACATCCTCAAGGGGGAGATGAGCCTGGTGGGCACCCGGCCCCCCACAGTGGAGGAGTTCAAGCAGTACGAGCCCCGGCACAAGCGCCGCCTGAGCATGAAGCCCGGCCTCACCGGCCTGTGGCAGGTCAGCGGCCGCAGCGACATCGAGGACTTTGAGGAAGTGGTGCGCCTGGATGTGGCGTACATTGACAATTGGAATCTCCAGTTGGATGCGAAAATCCTGCTCAAGACCCTGGTGGTCATTTTCAAAAAGGTGGGAGCCCGATAAGCCCCCACCCAAGCTGTTGTATCAAAAATAGGAGTGAATGAACATGAAGCAGTATGATTACATCTTGGTGGGCGCCGGTCTGTTCTCCGGCGTCATCAACTACCTGGCCCGTCAGCAGGGCAAGAAGTGCCTGGTGGTGGAGCGCCGGGACCACATGGGCGGCAACGTGTACTGTGAGGATGTGGAGGGCATCCACGTCCACAAGTACGGCGCCCACATCTTCCACACCAGCAACAAGAAGGTGTGGAAGTTTGTCAACGACCTGGTGGAGTTCAACCGCTACACCAACTCTCCCATCGCCAACTACAAGGGCGAGATCTACAACATGCCTTTTAACATGAACACTTTTAGCAAGATGTGGGGCGTGCGCACTCCTCAGGAGGCCAAGGCCAAGATCGACCAGCAGCGCGCTGTCATCCAGGGCGAGCCCCGCAACCTGGAGGAGCAGGCCATCAGCCTGGTGGGCACCGACATCTATCAGAAGCTGGTGAAGGGCTACACCGAGAAGCAGTGGGGCCGGGACTGCAAGGACCTGCCCAGCTTCATCATCAAGCGTCTGCCCGTGCGCTTCACCTACGACAACAACTACTTCAACGACGCCTACCAGGGCATCCCCATGGGGGGCTACAACGTGCTGGTGGACAAGCTCTTTGAGGGGGCCGACGTGGAGCTGGGGGTGGACTTCCTGGCAAACCGGGAAAAGTACGAGGCCCTGGGCGACACCATCATCTACACCGGCGCCATCGACGCCTACTATGACTACTGCTTCGGCAAGCTGGAGTATCGCACCGTCCGCTTTGAGACCGAGGTGCTGGACACCGACAACTATCAGGGCGTGGCCGTGGTCAACTACACCGACCGGGAGACCCCCTACACCCGGGTCATCGAGCACAAGCACTTTGAGTTCGGCACCCAGCCCAAGACCGTCATCTCCAAGGAGTACTCCACCGACTGGCAGGAGGGCATGGAGCCCTACTACCCCGTCAACGATGAGCGCAACCAGGCCCTCTATCAGCAGTATGCCCAGAAGGCCGCCCAGGAACCCAACGTCATCTTCGGCGGACGCCTGGGCGAGTACAAGTACTACGACATGGACAAGGTCATCGAGTCCGCCATGAACCTGTGGGAGCGGATTCAGGGATGACGTGCACCATTGTCGTAGCGACCCATAAACCCTACCGTATGCCCTCCGACCCCTGCTACCTGCCCCTCCATGTGGGCAGGGCGGGGAAGGAGGATATCGGCTTTTCGGGGGACGATACGGGGGAGAATATCTCCCAGAAAAACCCATTTTACTGTGAACTAGCAGGCCTTTACTGGCTTTGGCGCAACGTGGATTCCGACTATAAGGGGTTGGTGCATTACCGCCGCCACTTCGGTGGGAGCCGCAAGAGCCGTGACCCCTGGGAACGCATCCTCACCCAGGGGGAGCTGGAGGGGCTTTTGAAGGGCCAGGACGTGCTGCTCCCCCGCAAGCGCCGCTATTATATTGAGAGCCTCTACTCCCACTACGCCCACACCCACTATGGGGAGCACCTGGATTTGACCCGGGAGATCATTGAGGCCCAGTGCCCCCAGTACCTGCCCGCCTTTGACCGGGTGATGCGTCGGACCTGGGGACACATGTTCAACATGTTTGTGATGAAGGGGGAGAAGTGCGACGCCTACTGCGCCTGGCTCTTCCCCATTTTGGAGCAGCTGGAGGGCCGGGTGGACTACCGGAGCCTGGACCCCTTCCAGGCCCGCCTCTTTGGTCGGGTCAGCGAGTTGCTGCTGGACGTGTGGCTGGAGACCAACGGGTACGCCTACCAGGAGCTGCCCCTGGTGTCCACCGAGCCGGTGAACTGGTGGAAGAAGGGGACCTCCTTTTTGAAGGCCAAGTTCTCCGGGAAGAAGTATGGCTCCAGTTTTTGAGACGTTGGAATAGGTGAAATTGGAATGGAAGAGGAAAAGATAACCGTCAGTGTGGTGGTACCTGTGTACCAGACTCCCCTGGAGCTGCTGCGCCGATGCCTGGACAGCCTGGAGGCCCAGACCCTGAAAGGGGTGGAGGTGCTGCTGGCCTTTGACGAGCCGGCGGACGGGTACCGGGACACCGTGGCCCCCTACGCCCAGCGCATGGCTCTTCGGGTGCTGGAACTGCCCCACGGGGGTGTGTCGGCGGCCCGGAATGCGGGCATCCGCCAGGCCCAAGGGGAGTGGATCTCCTTTGTGGATGCCGACGACTGGATTGACCCCGAGATGCTGGCCCGACAGGTCCAGGAGGGGGAGAGCAGGGGTGCGGATATCATCATGACCGAGCACGTCATGGAGTACGGCGCCAGCTCCCAGCCCCGCGGCTATCAGAGTCAGGCCATGCTCTTTGCGGGGGAGGACAAGCGCCGCTTTGAGTGCGATGTACTCAAGCCCCAGACGGGAGCAGGGTTTGTCACCGCCAAGCTGCTGCGCCGGGCGCTGCTCATGGAGAGAGAGATTTTCTTCCGGGAGGAGCTGTCGGCGGCGGAGGATGCGGAGTTTATGTTCCGGTGTGCCTGCGCCGCCCGTTGCATTGCCTACCTGCCTCTACCTATGTACCACTACTGGTTCAATGCCAGTTCCGCGGTGCGCCGTTACCGCTCCGACTATGCCCAGCGGTACATCCGCTCCATGGAGGCCATCCGGGCGGACCTGGACCAGATGGGGGACCGGAAGTACTGTCGGGACGCCTACCACAGCTGTGTGCTCTACCACCTGCTGCTCATCGCCGTCAACGACTCCTTCCACCCGGACAACGGGCTGGGGGGACGGGCCCAGCGGAAGGCATTCCGGGACCTGGTGCACACCCCGCTGTTTGCCCAGTCGTTGGAGCACGTGCACCTGGGGGACTTCTCCACCACTCGGAAGGTGACTCTGCTGTGTGTGAAACTCCGGTTCTACTACGGGGTGTATCTCATCGCCAAGGTCCGGCACTGGCAGTTTCGGAAATTTGCAGGACAGTAAGGAAGAAGCATGAAAAACGTATTGGTATTTGGTATGACGGAGAACCCCGGCGGGGTGGAGAGCGTCATCATGAACTATTACCGGGCCATGGACCGCAGCCGGGTGCAGCTGGATTTCCTGTGCAACTCGGACACCGTGGCCTATGAAGAGGAGATTGTGGCCCTGGGCGGCGGAGTCTACAAGATTCCCGCCCGGCGGGACGGGCGGCGGGCCTTCCACCAGGCCCTGGACGCCTTTATGGCCCAGCACGCCCGGGAATACTGCGCCATCTGGGTCAACGTGTGCAGCCTGGCCAACATCGACTATTTAAAAGCGGCCAAGAAGTACGGCATCCCCAAGCGCATCATCCACTGCCACAACGCCGCCAACGGGGACAGCTTCCTGCGGGGGCTCCTGCACCGGTACAATCGGCGGGTGGTGCGGGGGGTGGCCACCGACTTCTGGTCCTGCTCCGACGGGGCCTGCCCCTGGTTTTACGGGGCTGAGGCGGGGAAGCTGCCCCACTATCAGCTCATCACCAACGCCATTGACCCCGCCCAGTTTACCCCAGATCCCCAGGTGCGGCAGGAGTACCGCCGCCAGCTGGGGTGCGAGGACGCCCTGGTGGTGGGACACGTGGGGCGGTTCCACTTTCAGAAAAACCAGAGTTTTCTCCTGGACGTGGTCTCAGAACTGGCCCGGATGGGCCAGCCGGTGAAGGCGCTGCTGGTGGGCCAGGGGGAGGACCTGGAGCCCATGCGTGAGAAGGCCCGCGCTCTGGGGTTGGAGGGCCAGGTGGAATTTTTGGGGGTGCGGTCCGATACCGCCCAGCTCTACCAGGCCATGGACGTGTTTGTCTTTCCCTCCCAATTTGAGGGGCTGCCCATGGCTCTGCTGGAGGCCCAGGCCAACGGCCTGCCCTGTGTGGTGTCCGACGCCATTGTGCCGGAAATTCAGGTCAACCCCAATCTGTACCGCCTCTCCCTCCAGGATAGCCCCAAGCAGTGGGCGGAGTGTGTGGTACACAAAGCCCTCAAGGCGGGGCGGGTGGACCAGACCCAGTTTGCCCACTCCCCCTATGACATCAACAGCCAGGTGCAGCGTCTGCAAGCGCTGCTGACAGAGGAGGCACTATGAAGCAATTCTGCATTGTGGAGCGGGACTCCCACGAGTTCCACGCAGGCTCCAAGGCCCGCAACGATGTGGGAGAGATTCTCACTGCCCAGGGGTGGACGGCTCTGCCCGTCCACCGCAGCCAGGGCAAGGGCACCCCGGACAAGCTGAAAATGGCGGCGGTGACCTGGATGGACTGGCGGGGAGTGGCCAAGCAGTTGTCCCCCGGGGACACCCTGCTGGTGCAGTACCCCCTGGATATGTACCCCAAGGTCAGCCGTCTGGCCATCCCCTTTTTGCGGGGAATGAAGGAAAAGGGCGTGCAGCTCATCTTCCTCATCCACGACCTGGACAGCCTGCGGGGCGTGGAGGGCAACGGAGAGCGGCAGTTCTTGGAGCTTGCTGACCTGCTCATCGCCCACAACCAGGAGATGACGGAATACTTATGCGAGCGGGGGTACGGGGACAAGGCCATCCGCACCCTGGACCTCTTTGACTATCTGTTGGAGGCCGAGCCCACCGCCTGCAACACCCAGGACCCCTGGGAGGTGGTGGTGGCGGGCAATCTCCGGCCGGACAAGGCGGGGTATGTCTACCGCCTGGGCCAGCTGGACTCCAAGGTCCGCTTCCGCCTCTACGGCCCTAACTATCAGGAGGGGGTGCCCCAGGTGGGGGTGAAGTACTGCGGTCAGTTTCCCCCCGAGCAGCTGCCCCAGACCCTGCGGGGCGGCTTCGGCCTGGTGTGGGACGGCGATCGGCTGGACTGTTGTGACGGAGTGTACGGCACCTATTTGAAGTACAACAACCCCCACAAGGCATCCCTCTATTTGGCCTGTGGCCTGCCCGTGATGGTGTGGGACCAGTCCGCCCTGGCCGACTACGTGGTGGAGCACCATTTGGGTATTGCGGTGGGCAGCCTGGAAGAGCTGCCCCGGCGGCTGCAACACATGAGCCGGGAGGAGTACCAGACCCTGTGCCAGGGAGCCCGGGAGATGGGCGCCCGGCTGCGCCGGGGTGCCATGCTGGGGCGGGTGCTCCGGGCCTATGAATCATCCAAAGACGAGGTGACAGAATGAAGACCCATGATGTTTGGCGCCTGCGTCTGTTCTGGTGCGCCTTCTTGCTCTATCTGGTGGCCACCACCCTGCAGTTTACCATGCTCACCGAGGTGGGCGGGGTGGCTAAGGTGCTGACCTTGGCCCGCTACCTCTCCTTTGCCCTGGCCGGGGTGAAGATCCTGTGGGACTGGGCGCTGCTGGGCCTGGGGGAGGGGGGACGCTGGTCTCTCTCCCGGGAGGCCATCGGCTGTGTCTTGAAATACGTCATTCTGGGCGGCGTGACGCTGCTGGCGGTAGTAACCTCCAAGGACACCCTGCCCCTGTTTGTGCTGGTGCTGCTGCTGGCCTCCAAAGGGGTGGAAGTGGACGACATCTTTGGGATCGCCCTGCCTGTGCAGGTACTGGTGCTGGCGTTTGTCTTCTTCCTCACACTGGATGGGACCCTCCCCGACCTGACGTACGTGCGGGAGGACGCCACCGTGCGCCACTCCCTGGGCTTTACCTATCCCACCGTGGTGATGACCTACTTTTTCTTCGTCCTGGTGTGGGCCATGTGGCGGTGCAGAAAGGGCATCTCAGTGGGCTCCGGAGTGGTGCTGTTGGCCCTCACCGGGGGGCTTTACTATCTCACAGACGCCCGCAACGGCTTTTTGCTCTCCTGCGTGGTGATTCTGGTGGAGATGGTGCTGGGCCAGCGGTCCCGTTGGGAGGGCTTGGCCCGCCGTCTGAGTGAGCAGCGCTGGTGCCGGGTGTTGTGCCGGGTGGTGCGGTTTGGCTATGAATACTGCGCCGTACTCCTGTGCGTTTTGTTGGCGGGACTGTGCTGGCTCTATCCCGCCCAACCGGCAGCGATGCTCAACAGCCTGCTCTCGGACCGCATCCGCCTCACCGCCCAGGCGGCTGCCAACTACGGCATCCACCTGTTGGGCAACTCCATCCAGTGGGTGGGCTACGGCGGAGATGTGGATTGGGCGACCATTGGAGAGCGGTACAACTTTGTGGACTGCTCCTACTCCCTGACCCTGTTCAACTACGGCGTGATGTTCTCTGCCCTGGTCCTGGTGGGGCTGGTGCTGCTGGGCAAGCGGCTGTACAAACAGGGCAATTGGAACCACTGCTTCCTCTATCTCATGGTGTTGGGATGCTGCTTTATTGAGCCACGGCTGCTGGAAGTGCACCTGAACCTGGTGCTCTTTGCCGCCGCGCCCATCCTGTACACCTGTCCCAAGTGGCTGGAAGGCAGGAAGTGACCATGGCCAAGATTCAGTCGGTAAAATTCAATTTCGTCATGAACAGCATCCTCACCATGTCTGCCATGATCTTCCCCATTATCACCTACCCCTATGTGACCGGGATTTTGGGGCCTCAGGGGATTGGCACGGTGTCCTTTGCCAACTCGGTGGTGACCTACTTCTCCATGTTTGCCCAGCTGGGCATTCCCACCTATGGCATTCGGGCCTGCGCCAAGGTGCGGGACAACCGGGAAGAGCTGTCCAGAGTCACCCAGGAGATCTTGCTCATCAACCTGGTGACCTGCGTGGTGTCCTATGTGCTGTTCTTTATCTCCCTCCAGGCCATTCCCCAGCTCCGGGAGGAAAAGGGGCTGTACCTGGTGATGAGCACCATGATTTTGTTCAACTCCATCGGGGCGGAGTGGCTGTACAAGGGCCTGGAGCAGTACCGCTATATCACCCTGAGGTCGGTGCTCTTTAAGTTTATCGCCCTGGTGGGGATGTTCCTCCTCATCCACCAGGAGGGGGACTATGTGATCTACGGCGGCATCACCATTTTTGCCTCCGTGGGGTCCAACCTCTTAAACCTCATCAACCTCAAGTGGCTGGTGGATGTGCGCCCCATGGGGCACTACAACTTCCGCCGCCACCTGCGGCCCATCTTCGTGTTCTTCGCCATGTCCATCGCCACCACCGTGTATACCAACATGGACAACGTGATGCTGGGCTTCCTCCGCGGCACCACGGAGAACGGCTACTATGACGCCGCGGTGAAGATCAAGAACATCCTGGTCAGCGTGGTGGCCTCCCTGGGCACCGTGCTGCTGCCCCGGGTGTCCTACTACGTGGAGCGGGGGGAGAAGGAGGCCTTTGCCCAGGCCACCCAGAAGGCCCTGCGATTTGTCTTCCTTCTGGCCATGCCTCTGTGCCTCTACTTCATCCTCTTTGCTCGGCCCTCCATCTACCTGCTGTCGGGCAAGGCCTTTGAGGCCTCCATTTTGCCCATGCAGCTGATCATGCCCACCCTGGTGTTCATCGGCCTGACTAACATCATGGGCATTCAGATCTTGGTGCCCACCGGACGGGAGAAACAGGTGCTGTTCTCCGAGATCGTGGGGGCCGTGGTGAATGTGGTGGCCAACTCCCTGCTCATTCCCCAGATGGGGGCGGCCGGAGCGGCCATCGGCACGGTGCTGGCCGAGCTGGCGGTGCTGGTGGTGCAGATCGTTGCCCTGGGGCGGGAAATTCTCCCCGCTCTGGCGAAGCTGCCCTATCTCAGGGTATGGATGGCCCTGAGCGCTGCGGCGTCCTCGGCGGGGTGGCTGTTGGGCAGCTCCCTCCACCCCCTCGTGGTGCTGGTGGCTTCGGCGGTGCTGTTTTTCGCCTCCTATGGGGTACTCCTGCTGCTGTTGGGAGAGCCTATGGTGCGGGAGATATGGTCCCAGGTGTGGGAAAAGACCGTGGGAAAAGTGTTGAAAAAGTAAATGGAATCTGGTATAATTCGTTGGATAAACACCAGCGAGGACAAAAGGAAGCTGGCGCATCCCGCCAGCTTCTCTTTTTTGGGAGGGAACCCCTTGTCTCAAATCAAATTATTTGTGTGCTGTCACCAGGCGGGGCAGCGCGTTCCGGCGCACCCGCTGCTCCACCCTGTGCAGGTGGGGGCGGCGCTGGCCCAAGACCATTTCCCCGGTTTTGCCCACGATGATGCGGGAGAGAACATCTCCCAGAAGAACCGCTCCTACTGCGAGCTCACTGCCCACTATTGGGCGTGGAAGAACGTGGAGGCGGACTACTACGGATTTTTCCACTACCGCCGCTACCTGTATCTGGACGAACACGCCTGCCGTCCCTACCGTCTGGCGGGAGAGCTGACGGCGGAGGGCCTGGAGGCCCTGGGCTTGGACCGCCTGGAGGGGTGGCTGGAGGGCAAGGCCTGCGTGGTGCCCATGGGAGAGAACATGCACGTCTCGGTGCGGGACCACTATGCCCGGGCCCCCTATCACCACGGGAAGGACTTGGCTCTGGTGGAGGACATCGTGAGGGAGAAATACCCGGACTATGTGCCCGCCATGGAGGAATACCTCTCCGGCACCAACTGTTATTTTGGCAATATCTTTATCATGCAAAAGCCCCTGTTTGACCAGTATTGCGGGTGGCTTTTCTCCATTCTGGAGGAATTTGACCGCCGGGCAGACACCACCGGCTACTCCACCCAGGAACTGCGGGTGGACGGGTACCTGGCCGAGCGGCTGTTGGGGGTGTACGTCACCCACCTGCGCCGCACCACTGGGACCCAGGTGCACGAGCTGCCCCGGGTACAGTTTGAGCCGGACAGCAAGAAACGGGTTCAGCGAACGCTGCTCAACGCCCTGCTCCCACCGGGGAGCCGCCGGAGGGCTTGGGTGAAGAAGGGAAGAGGGTGAAGCGCTTGGCAGCATGTGACATTTCTGTGATTATCCCGGTGTACAACATCCAGCAGCATTTGCGGGAGTGCCTGGACAGCGTGCTGGGCCAGAGCTATCCCCACCTCCAGGTGATCTGCGTGGACGACGGCTCCACCGATGAAAGCCCCGCCATTCTGGCCGAGTACGCCCAGAAAGACCAACGGGTGCAGGTCATCCGCCAGAAAAACGCCGGACCCGGCGCTGCCCGGAACACCGGACTGGAGGCGGCGGTGGGCGAGTACGTCATCTTCCTGGACTCGGACGACTGGTTCGAGCCGGACTTTTTGGAACAGATGGTGGACACCGCCCAGCGGGAAGGGGCGGATGTGGCCATCTGCCGGGCGGTGGAGTTTGACACCAACTCCGGGCGGGAACTGCCCTCCGAGTGGATGATGAAAAAGCAGTATCTCCCCGGCAAGCTGGCCTTTGCCCCTCAGGAGATGGCCGACCACCTGTTCCAGTTTACCTATGGCATGCCCTGGGACAAGTTCTACCGCCGGGAGCTGCTTACTGCTTCGGGCATTCGCTACCCGGCCCTGAAAAACTCCGAGGATCTGGCCTTTGTCTATCCCACGCTGTTGGCGGCAAAGCGCATTGCCGTGGTGGACGAGGTGCTCATCCATCACCGGATTAACCGCATGGCCTCGGTGTCCAACAGCCGCTGTGGCCAGCCCGAGGCCCCCTATGAGGCCTTCCAGATCGTCAAGGAGTATCTGGAGCAACACCAGCTCATGGACACCTACCGCCGCAGTTTCCTCAACTGGGCCATGGAGTTTTTGGTCTGGCACATCAGCAACATGTCCCAGCGGGACATTCAGAGACAATACCTATACACGCTGCGGCGCCAGTGGCTGCCCCAGCTGCACTTTGAGGAGCATCCCGCCAGCTACTACGAGAGCAAGAGCTGCTACGCCAAGTACCTGCTGGCCCGGTATGCCCCTTATCCTGTGTTTGCCGCCGTGGTGAAGGTGTATAAAAAAGCCAAACATGGGGGGCAGTGAGCATGGAGAAGATGCAAATTTCCGTCATTATCCCGGTGTACAACACCGAGGCCCACTTAAACGCCTGCCTGGACGGGGTTCTGAGCCAGAACATCCCAAACCTGGAGGTCATCTGTGTGGACGACGGCTCCACCGACCGCAGCCTGGAGGTGCTCCGCGAGTACGCCGCCCGTGATCCCCGGGTGGTGGTGCTCACCCAGAAAAACTCCTTTGCCGGCGTGGCCCGCAACCATGGCCTGGAGGTGGCCCGGGGGGAGTACGTGGCCTTTTTGGACTCGGACGACCAGTTTTTGCCCGGAGCCCTGGAGGGGCTGTACGCCCAGGCCAAGGAGCATGACCTGGACGTCATCAAGGCGGGCTTTTCCTATGTGGAGCCGGGGGGAGAGCCCTACACCACCCTGTATTCTACCTTGAGCTGCATCGGCAAGAGTCAGGCCAAGCGGGTGATGCGCTTCACGGACCTGCCTTTGCGCCTGCTGCAAGTGCCCGACGTGCCCTGGAATGGCCTGTACCGCCGGGCCTTTTTGGAGCAAAACCACATCCACTTCAACAACCTCCGGTGCATCAACGACCACTCCTTCTGGATTGCCTGCCTCATCCACGCACCCCGGCTTATGGTGACCCACACTCCGGTGGCCTGCTACCGGGTGGAGCAGAGCACCTCTCTGGTGGGGCGCAAGGCGGCCCACTTCCACTGTCAGCTGGAGTCCTACCAGATTGTCCGGGAGATGGTGAAGGATTTGCCGGACAAGCTGCGCCGGGCCGTCATGCGCAACGAGCTCAACGGCATGTTCGGCTGGTATGAGCGGCTGCGCCCCCAGGCCCCCGACGTGGAGGACCTGGACCGACAGGTGGCGGAGTTTTTGAAGCAGTTGGATGAGAAAGAGGTGGGGGTGAAGTTCCTCCGCTCCTTCTCCTATAGCGGCTCCTATTTCTCCCTGCGCTATGGCCAGCCCGCCCCCAAGCGCCCCAACCCCCTGGTGCGGGCGGTGAGCTGCTGGCGGGACCACGGGTGGACCTACACCTGGGAGAAGCTGCGCTCGAAAGGAGAACAGACATGGGTACGGTGAAAAATGCCTTGAAGAAGGTGCTGCCCCCGCCTGTCTCTGCCTTCAACCGGGAGGTGGAGCGGATTTTGGCCGCTCAGGAGGGCAATGCCCGGCTCATGGAGCAGATGGCCCGGCAGCTGGAACAGCAGAATCAGCAGATTCAGCAGCAGAACCGCCAGATTGCCCAGTTCAATGCCCAGGTGGAGCACTACCGCCGCCAGCTGGACGCCACGGCTGCCACCCTGCGCCGGAGCCAGATGGAGAGCCGGGAGAAGCTGGAGCGGATTCGCAAGACCGTGTCCATGCACGGCGGGCCCGTGTCCGACTACGACTACTACGCCAGCTTGAAGCCGGAGCAGTACACCGGGGAGTTGAAGGAGTGGTATGCCCACATCATGGGGCAGAAGCTGAACCTGGACCACCCCCGTACCTACAACGAAAAGCTCCAGTGGCTGAAGCTGTATGACAGCACCCCCCTGAAAACCAGATTGGCGGACAAATATCTGGTGCGGGAGTGGGTGAAAGAGAAGATCGGCGAGGAGTATCTGGTGCCCCTGCTGGGGGTGTGGGACTCCTTTGATGAGATCGACTTTGACGCCCTGCCCCAGCGCTTTGTCCTCAAGGCCAACCACGGCTGTGGCTGGAACCTGATTGTCAAGGACAAGAGCCAGCTGGACCTCGAGGACGCCCGGGAGAAGTTCAACACCTGGATGGGCCTCAACTATGCCTACTGCAACGGGCTGGAGCTGCACTACATGCACATTCCGCCGAAAATCATTGCGGAGGAGTATCTGGAAAACGACCACGACGACCTGAGAGATTATAAGGTGTTCTGCTTTGGGGGCAAAGCCCACCACATCATGTACCTCACCGACCGCAAGGTGGGGATGAAGATGTCCTTCTACGACCTGGATTGGAACAAGCAGAACTTTGTCTATTCCTTCCCCCTCAACGACCAGGACGTGCCCCGGCCCCAGCGCCTGGAGGAGCTCATTGAAGTCTCCGAGAAGCTGGCCCAGGGCTTTGCCCACGCTCGTGTGGATTTCTACATCCTCAACGACGGGACGTTGAAGTTTGGGGAGATCACCTTCACCTCTGCCACTGGCACCTGCAAGTGGAATCCGCCCCAGCAGGACCAGATCTACGGCGACCTCATCGAGTTGCCCAGCAAGAGCCCCATCCCCACACCCCAGGGGTAAGGGATGCAGAGATTCGGAGAGAAGCAACAAAGAAGATTGGAGAAAAAAGAAATGGAACCTAAGGTTTCGGTGATTATCCCGGTATACAACGTGGAGAAGTATCTGGGCCCCTGCCTGGACAGTATATTGGGACAAACTCTGAACAACATTGAGGTCATCTGCGTGGACGACGGCTCCACCGACCGCTCCCTGGAGATTCTGCGGGAGTATGAGAAGCGGGATGCCCGGGTGAAGGTGCTCACCCAGCCCAACACCAACGCCGGAGCGGCCCGCAACAAGGGCATCCAGCAGGCCAAGGGCGAGTACCTGTCCTTCCTGGACTCCGACGACCACTTTGACCCCACCATGCTGGAGAAGTGCGCCGCCCGTATGGACCAGGACGGGTCTGACGTACTGGTCTTCGGGGCCAAGCAGCACAACATGCGCACCGGGGTCATCTCGGACATGCCCTGGAGCCTGCGTCTGGACCGCTGCCCCCAGAAGTCGGTGTTCACCCCCCGAGAGGTGAAGGACTACCTCTTCAACAACTTCCAGAACTGGCCGTGGAACAAGCTGTTCCGCCGCTCCTTCGTGGAACAGCACCACATCACCTACCAGGAGATCACCCGCACCAATGACATGGCTTTTGTCTGTCAGGCCCTGGCCCAGGCCGGGCGCATCTCGGTGCTGGACGAGTATCTGGCCTACTACCGGGTGGAGACGGGCAGCAGCCTCCAGCAGAGCAACCACCGGGACCCTATGGCCTTTACCCAGGCCTTTGTGGAGACCAAGCGCCGCCTGGAGCAGGCGGGGCTGTACCACAAGTTTGAGAAGAGCTTTTTGAACGTGATGCTCAGCGGTGCACGGTTCAACCTCTACAACATGAAGACGGTGGAGGCCAAGGAGACGGTGGTCCGCTGGATTCAGAACGAGATGGACCAGGAGTTCCACGTGTTCTCCAAGGAGCGCAGCTATTTCTACATGCCCGACCACTATGACGAGCTCAAGGACCTGAGCCAGCAGGGCGAGGTGGCCCGACAGGTGGCGGCCCCGGTGAAGCACCCCAAGGTGTCGGTGATTATGCCCTCCCTCAACGTGGGCCGCTTCATCCGGGAGTGCATTGCCAGCGTCAGCAAGCAGACCCTGGAGGACATTGAGATCATCTGTGTGGACGCCGGGTCCACCGACGGCACCCTGGAGCTGCTGGAGTACGCCGCTCAGCTGGACCACCGCATTCAGGTGGTGCGCAGCGACAAGAAGAGCTACGGCTACCAGATGAACCTGGGACTGGATGCAGCCCGGGGCGAGTACATCGGAATTGTGGAGACCGACGACTGGATTGAGCCCACCATGTTTGAGACCATGTACCAGGCCGCCAAGGCCCAGAAAGCGGACATGGTCAAGTGCAACTACCACTGGTTCACCACCGGGCAGGGCAGACAGTCCCTCCCCTTTGAGAACCTGTCCCGCTGCCAGTACGGCAAGGTGTTCTGTCCCCGCACCGACGACCACGCCATTTTCACCACCACCCCCGCCATCTGGAGTGGCATCTACCGCAAGGACATGATCACCAGCCACGGCATCCGCTTCCACGAGACGCCGGGGGCCTCCTTCCAGGACACCTCCTTCCACTTCATGGTGTGCACCGTGGCCCAGCGCTGCTATCTGCTGGAGGACCACCTGCACCACTACCGCAAGGACAACGACGGCTCCTCGGTGCACTCCAAGGGCAAGGTGTTCTGTGTCAGCGATGAGATGCACTACTATGAGCAGTTCCTGGAGAAAAATCCCCAGTACAAGAAGGAACTGTATGCCTTCTATCTGTCTTTGAAGTATGAGAAGTACCGCTGGAACTACGAGCGCCTGACGGCGGAGAACCAGTGGTCCTTTATGGAGCTGATGCACCGGGAGTTCCAGGAGGCCTACCGTCAGGGCCAGCTGGACAACCGGGAGTTTACCCCCGAGGCCTGGGAGAACCTGAGCCGGGTGGTCACCAACCCCATCCAGCAGTTCAAGCTCACCTGTAAGACCTATTCCACCCGCCCCAACCTGTCCCAGGTGTTCCCCGCCCAGGTGGTGGTGGAAAGCCGGGTGGAGGCTCCCAAGGTGTCGGTGATTATCCCCATGTACAATGTGGAGGAGTACATTGCCCAGACCGTGGACAGCGTGCTGGGCCAGACCGACGACCAGGTGGAAGTGGTGTGTGTCAACGACGGCTCGGTGGATGCCACCCTGGACATCGTCCGGGACATCGCCCAGCGGGACGGCCGGGTGACCCTGCTCCACCAGATCAACAAGGGCCAGTCCGCCGCCCGAAATGTGGGCATGCAGCAGGCCAAGGGTGCGTTTATCATCTTCCTGGATGGGGATGATATGCTGGAGGAGAACACCGTGGCCTCTCTCTATCCCCAGGCGGTGGAGCGGGAGCTGGACGTGCTGTACTACGACGGCAAGTCCATCTACGATACCCCCGAGCTGGAGAAGGCCCACCCCTACTACAAGACCGCCTATGAGTACCTGGCCGAGTTGCCCGATGTGATGACGGGCCGGGACCTGTTCTGCCGCATGAAGGACGACCGGAAGTACCGGGCCTCCCCCTGTCTGGGCATGTACCGCAAGTCCTATCTGCTGGACAAGCACTTGACGTTTGTGGAGGGCATTGTCCACGAGGACAACCTGTTTAGCATTCAGTCCTTGGTACAGGCCCAGCGGGTGGCCCACGTCACCGACCAGCTGCTCATCCGTCGGGTGCGGGAAGGCTCCACGGTGACTATGAAGAAGACCTTCATGCACATCTACGGCTACCTCACCTGTATGACGGGCATGTATGAGTTTATCCAGAGCCGGGAGTACGACCAGGAGCTGCAGCGGCATGTGGCCACTGAGATCAGAAGTCTGTCCCGCCAGACCTGGAACGACTACGCTCTGGTGGAGGACAAGGGCGCCTGTCGGGGTAAGCTAACCCCCGCAGAGGACATGATGCTCAACGCCCTTATGGCGGGAGCGGGCGGCGGAGGCGGCTTTGCCGCCGACGAGGCCAACCTCATCCGGGCCTCCTGGACCTACCGTATCGGCAGCTTCTTCACCTTCATCCCCCGGAAAATCCGGGGCGGCATCCGCTGCTACCAGGAGAACGGGAAGGAGTACACCATCAACCGGGTGAAAGAAAAATTCGCACACTTGTTTGGGAGATGAAACAGATGAACATTGCCATTGCCGGAACCGGCTATGTAGGGCTGGCCAATGCCATTTTGTTGGCCCAGCATCACCACGTCACTGCGGTGGACCTGGTGCAGGACAAGGTGGACGCCATCAATGCCAGAAAATCTCCGCTGGTGGATGCGGAGATTGAGGACTACCTGAAGAACAAAGACTTGGACCTCACCGCCACCACCGACGGGGCGGCGGCCTATGCAGGGGCGGACTACGTCATTGTCTCCACCCCCACCAACTACGACCCGGTGAAGAACTACTTCGACACCTCTTCGGTGGAGTCCGTGGTGCGCCTGGTGATGCAGGTCAACCCCGAGGCCATCATCGTGGTGAAATCCACCGTGCCTGTGGGCTTTACCCTGGGCCTGCGGGAGAAGCTGGGGTGTGAGAACCTGATTTTCTCCCCCGAGTTCCTCCGGGAGGGCAAAGCGCTCTACGACAACCTGTACCCCTCCCGCATCATTGTGGGAGCGCCCCTGGACGACCCCCGGCTCAAGAAGGCGGCGGAGACCTTCGCCAACCTCCTGGCAGAGGGGGCGGAGAAGAAGGACATTCCCATTCTCATCACCAATCCCACCGAGGCCGAGGCGGTGAAGCTGTTTGCCAACACCTATCTGGCCCTGCGGGTGTCCTTCTTCAATGAGCTGGACACCTACGCCGAGGTGCGGGGCCTGAACACCCGCCAGATCATCGAGGGCATCGGCTACGACCCCCGTATCGGCAACTACTACAACAACCCCTCCTTCGGCTACGGCGGCTACTGCCTGCCCAAGGACACCAAGCAGCTGCGGGCCAACTATGACCAGGTGCCCAACAACATCATCTCCGCCATTGTGGACGCCAACCACACCCGTAAGGACTTCATTGCCGAGCGAATTCTGGAGAAGGCGGGCTATTACGGCCCCCATGGCGAGGGGAGAGACGGCACCCCCGGCAAGCCCTGCGTGGTGGGTGTGTACCGCCTGACCATGAAGGCCAACTCGGACAACTTCCGCCAGTCCAGCATTCAGGGCGTCATGAAGCGCATGAAGGCCAAGGGGGCAGAGGTGATCATCTACGAGCCCACCCTGAAGGAGGACACCTTCTTCGGCAGCCGGGTCATCCGTGACTGGCAGGAGTTTGTGGACAAGAGCGACGTCATCGTGGCCAACCGCTATACCAAGGACCTGGAGCCCGTGATGGATAAGGTGTATACCCGGGACCTCTACTTCCGAGATTAATTAGGGGAGTTGCTATGATAGAGAAGTTGAAACGCCACCAGTTCCTCTTTGAGGAGCTGGTGAAGCGAGATTTTAAGAAGAAGTACAAGCGCACTGTGTTGGGCATGGCCTGGAGCGTGCTCTCGCCCCTGATGACCCTGCTGGTGATGCGCCTGGTGTTTACCCAGTTCTTTGGACGGGGGATGGAGCACTACACCACCTATCTGTTCTGCGGTAACCTGATCTTCTCCTGCTTTAACGAGTCCACCAGCCAGGGTATGACCTCGCTGATGGGCAACGCCAACATCTTTACCAAGGTCAACGTGCCCAAGTACCTGTTTCTGCTGTCCAAAAACGTGCAGACCCTCATCAACTTTGCCCTGACCTTGGCGGTGTTCTTTGTGTTCTGTCTGTTGGACCAGATCACCTTTACCTGGAAGTTCATTCTGCTCCTTTACCCCGTGCTGTGCCTGGTGCTGTTCAACATCGGCGTGGGTATGGTGCTGTCCGCCCTGTTTGTCTTTTTCCGGGACGTGCAGTACCTGTGGACCATCTTCACCCAGCTTTTGATGTATATGTCCGCCATCTTCTATACCGTGGACATCTACTCCCCCCTGATGCAGAAGATGTTCTACCTCAATCCGGTGTACACCTTCATCTCCTACTTCCGTAAGATCGTCATCTACGGCACCATCCCCACCCCATGGCACCATGGCCTGATGCTGCTGTATGTGGTGCTGGCTCTGGCTGTGGGAGCCCTGATCTACAAGAAATACAACACCCAGTTCCTGTATTACGTGTGATAAAGGGGAGCGGAGGGTAAGGAGATAACGCATGAAAACCCAAAATCAAAAACGATATCTGATTCTGCTGGCGTTGGTGCTGGTGTTGGCGGTACAGACCGTCATGATGGGGTACTTTGGCCAGAAAAAGGCCGGGTACCACGTGGACGAGGTCTATACCTATGAGCTGTCCAACTATCCCGGGACCTTCTTCTCGGAGACCGAGGGCTTTTTGGACACATGGGTGGACGGCTCCTTCTTCCAGGAGTCCATGTCCGTGGACGGACTGGGGGATTTGGACTACTCCATCCCCTACCACAACCAGGAAAACGACGTGCATCCGCCAGTCTACTACTTTGTCATCCACACCGTCTCCGCCCTGTTCCACGGGGAAGTGAGTAAGTGGATCGGCATTCTGCCCAACATGTTCTTCTGCCTTTTGACCACCGTGCTGCTCTACCTGGTGGCGGCCCGGCTCTTCCCCAATCGGGTGCTGGCCCTGCTGGTGGCAGCCATGTGGGCTTGGAGCGTGGGAGCCATGACCACGGCGGTGTTCATCCGCATGTACGCCCTGCTGACCTGCATTGCCACGGCTCTGGTGCTGGTGCACCTGAAAGCCCTGGAGGATGTGCGGCGGGGTAAGCTGAGGAAGAGAACCGCTGTGCTGCTCTTTGTGGTCACTCTGCTGGGCATCCTGACCCAATACTATTTCCTGGTGTTCTGCTTTTTCCTGTGCGGGATTTTCTTCCTCTACCTGTGTGCCACCCGGCGGTGGAAGCTGCTGGGGGTGTACACGGTGCTGGAGGGCGGGGCCCTGTGCGCCGCTGTGGTCATCTTCCCCAAGATGCTGTTCCACATCTTTGGCGGCTACCGTGGCAAACAGGCCTTCGGCAGCATGGCCACGAAAGAGGGCACCTTGGATGGCCTGAAAAAGGTGGCCAGCACCATCAGCCGCCAGCTCTTCAACGGCTGGCTCAAGGAGTGCATCCTGCTGGTGGTGGCTGTGGTGGTGGTGTACTTCCTGGTCAAGCACGTGCTGCACCCCCGCCTGTTCCCCAAGGGGGAAGAGGTGGGCATGGCCGTGGAGATGGATGTGCACATGGACCGCAAGCTGCGCCTGCACATCTCCCATGTGGATGTGGCCGTGGCCCTGCTGGGTGTGGTAGCCGTAGGCTACTGGGGACTGGTGGGAAAAGTGGCGCCCTATAAGACCGACCGCTACTTCTTCTGCATCTACCCCCTTATCGTTCTGTGCATGGTCTACCTGGGCTATCGCACCCTGATGCTGCTGGTGCGCAACCCCCAGCGGAGCACCATCGCCCTGGCTGTGGTGGCCCTGGGGATTACCGCGATGTCCTATCGAACCCAGACGGTAAACTACCTCTTCCTGGAGACCAACCAGAGAGCCCAGGAGCTGGCGGGGTACGAGGAGTATCCCGTCATCATCCTCAGCGTCCAGGGAACCCCGGAATTTGCCGACGCCCAGGCCATGGAGTTCCCGGAGCATTCCCAGATCTACCGCTGCGGGGGGAAGGACTTTGCCGCTCTCAGGGATGCCGTGGAGTCCAAGAACCTGGAGGGCGGATTCCTGCTGTTTATCCGGGACTTCGGTAAGATGTCCCAGGAGGAAATTCAGGAACAGGTGGAGGCCCAGCTGGACCTGGACCAGTTTGAGCTCTTGACCAGAATCGGGTGCAACGTCTACTTCTGCACCCTGGAGGAGGCTGCGTCATGATGATTACTGTGGTGGTGCCCTGCTACAACGAGGAGCAGGCCCTACCTTACTTTATCCCGGAAATTCAACAGGTGGCCAAGACCTTGGAGACGCAGTACCAGGTGGACCTGGAGGTGCTGCTGGTCAACGACGGCTCCAAGGACGGCACCCTGTCCCTCATGCGCACCTACGCCGGGCAGTACCAAAATGTCCGCTATCTCTCCTTCTCCCGAAACTTCGGCAAGGAGGCGGCCATCTATGCGGGCCTGGAACACGCCAAGGGGGACTACGTGGCTATCATGGACGCAGATATGCAGGACCCTCCGGCGCTGCTGCCCCAGATGTATGAGATTCTCCGGGACGAGCCCTACGACTCGGTGGCCACCCGCCGGGTGGACCGAGCAGGGGAGCCCCCCATCCGCAGCTTTTTTGCCCGCACCTTCTACAAGCTCATCAACCGCATTTCCGATGCGGACATTGTGGACGGCGCCCGGGACTACCGGCTGATGAAGCGGGCCATGGTGGACGCCATCCTGTCCATGAAGGAATATAACCGCTTCTCCAAGGGTATTTTCGGCTGGGTGGGATTCCGCACCAAGTGGCTGCCCTATGAGAATGTGCAGCGGGTGGCAGGGGAGACCAAGTGGTCCTTCTGGAAGCTGTTTCTCTACTCCATCGAGGGCATTGTGGCCTTTTCCACCGCCCCTCTGGCCATGGCCTCGGTGTTCGGCATCATCACCTGCCTGTGCGCCGCCCTGGCCCTGTGCTTTATCCTGGTGCGCACCATCCTCTTTGGCGATCCGGTGGAGGGCTGGCCCAGCATGATGTGCGTGATGCTCTTCTTGGGGGGCATCCAGCTGCTGTCCATCGGCATCATCGGTCAGTACCTGGCCAAGACCTATCTGGAAACCAAGCATCGTCCCATCTACATCCTGCAAGAGAGCAGCGATGGCACTAAAAAGGATGAAGGGGTACAATCATGAGTATTTTGGAAGTGAATAACGTCTCCATCCGGTATATGACGGGAGATTTTAAAGACATCGGCATCAAGGAGTACGTCACCCGCCGCCTGCGGGGCAAGTACGAGGTGAAGAAGTTCTGGGCGGACAAGCACGTCACCTTTTCCCTGGAAAAGGGGGACATGCTGGGCATCATCGGCACCAACGGTGCGGGCAAATCCACCCTGTTGAAGGCCATCTCCGGCATCATGGAGCCCACCGAGGGGTACGTGCACCGAGAGGGCACCATTGCCGCCCTGCTGGAGCTGGCCAGCGGCTTTGACGGGGACCTGACGGTGCGGGAGAACACCTACCTCCGTGGGGCCATGCTGGGGTATACCCGCAAGTTCATGAACGAGATGTACGACCAGATCATCGAGTTTGCCGACCTGAAGGAGTTTGAGGACCGCCCCTTTAAGCAGCTGTCCTCGGGCATGAAGTCCCGTCTGGCCTTCTCCATCGCCTGCCTGGTCCAGCCGGATATCCTCATCCTGGACGAGGTATTGTCCGTGGGCGACGGCGCATTCCGCCGCAAGAGTGAGGCCAAGATGAAGGAGATCATCTACGGTGGCGCCACCTCCATTCTGGTCTCCCACTCCCTGGAGCAGGTCCGGGAGATGTGCACCAAGATTTTGTGGCTGCACAAGGGCCACCAGGTGGAGTTCGGAGACGACGTCCAGGGCATCTGCGACCGCTATCAGGAGATGCTGGACGGCAAGCGGAAGATCGAGGTCCCCGCTGACTAAATACCGATTCATATGAAACACTCTGCCCCTGGGGGCAGGGTGTTTTTCCTTGCGGAAAAAACATCGGTCACAGTGCAAAAAAGGCACTACTCAACCGGGCGAAAAGGTGGTATAATCCCACAAAGGGCGTTGACCGTGCTGACTCCCTGTAAGGCTCGTACACCATAGGCTGTCTGTCCCACAAGGAGGACAGACCACACCACACATATGGAGGTAATCAGTATGCGTTTTACTCTTCCCCGTGATCTGTACCATGGAAAAGGCTCTCTGGAGGAGCTGAAGAACCTGAAGGGCACCCGTGCATTTGTGGTCACCGGCGGTGGCAGCATGAAGCGATTTGGCTTCCTGGCTCGGGTGGAGAATGCCCTGAAGGAAGCGGGCATGGAGGTACATATTTTTGAGGGCGTGGAGCCCGATCCCAGCGTCACCACCGTAATGCGAGGCGCTGAGGAAATGCGCCAGTTCCAGCCCGACTGGATTGTGGCCATCGGCGGCGGCAGCCCCATCGATGCAGCCAAGGCCATGTGGGCCTTCTATGAGTACCCCGATGTCACCTTCGACGACCTCATCGTCCCCTTCAACTTCCCCACGCTGCGGCAGAAGGCCCATTTCTGTGCCATCCCCTCCACCTCCGGCACCGCCACTGAGGTGACTGCCTTCTCCGTCATCACCGACTACGACAAGGGCATCAAGTACCCCCTGGCCGACTTCAACATCACCCCCGATGTGGCCATTGTGGACCCCGAGCTGGCCGAGAAGATGCCCCCCAAGCTCACCGCTCACACCGGTATGGACGCCATGACCCACGCCATTGAGGCCTATGTGTCCACCGTCCACTGCGACTACACTGACCCCCTGGCCCTCCACGCCATCCAGATGGTGCACAACGACTTGAAGAAGTCCTATGAGGGGGATATGGACGCCCGGGACCGGATGCACAATGCCCAGTGCCTGGCCGGCATGGCCTTCTCCAACGCCCTGCTGGGTATCGTCCACTCCATGGCCCACAAGACCGGCGCTGTGTTTGAGGGCGGTCACATCATCCACGGCGCAGCCAACGCCATGTACCTGCCCAAGGTCATCCAGTACAACGCCAAGAACCCCGAGGCCGCCCAGCGCTACGCCTACATCGCCCGCTTCATGGGCCTGGAGGGCAGCGACACCCAGTCCCTGGTGGCCGCTCTGGTGGCCGAGCTGCGCCACATGAACGATGAGCTGAACATTCCCCAGTGCATTGCCCACTACGGCGAGGGCGGCACCATTGCCGAGCAGGGCTTCGTGGGCGAGGAGGAGTTCCTGGCCAAGCTGCCGGAGATTGCCAAGAACGCTCTGGGCGATGCCTGCACCGGCTCCAACCCCCGCCAGCCAGACCAGGCGGACATGGAGAAGTTGCTCCGGGCCTGCTATTACGACCTGGACGTTGACTTTTAATCCTTTAGCGTGTAAAATAGGGGGAGGGGAATGGCTCTCCCCCTATTTTCTTTTGCGCGATACCCTCATGGAAGGAGATTGTTATGTTTCGAATTACGGAAAAAACCCCGCTGAACCCCACCGTCACCAAGATGGTCATCGAGGCCCCTCTGGTGGCCAAAAAGGCGCAGCCGGGTCAGTTTATCATTGTACGCCCCTGCGAGGACTCCGAGCGGATTCCTCTGACCATTGCCGACTTTGACCGCCAGGCCGGTACCATCACCATTATTTTTCAGATCGTCGGCGGCACCACCATGGAGCTCAACCAGCTGGAGGCGGGCCAGTCTGTCCACGACTTTGTGGGTCCCCTGGGCCGGGCCAGCGAGCTGGAGGGCCTGAAGAAGGTGGCCGTGGTGGGCGGCGGCGTGGGCTGCGCCATTGCCTATCCCACCGCCAAGCGCCTCCACGAGCTGGGGGCCGAGGTGCACTCCATCGTGGGCTTCCGCTCCAAGGACCTGGTGATTTTGGAGCAGGAGTTTGAGGCGGTGTCTGACCACATGGCCAAGATGAGCGACGACGGCACCTGGGGCGAGAAGGGCCTGGTGACCAACGCCCTGGAGGCCCTCATTCAGGCGGGCAACCAGTACGACGAGGTCATCGCCATTGGCCCCCTCATCATGATGAAGTTTGTCTGCAAGCTCACCGAGAAATACGGCATCAAGACCACCGTGTCCATGAACCCCATCATGATCGATGGCACCGGTATGTGCGGCGGCTGCCGCCTCACCGTGGGCGGCGTGACCAAGTTCGCCTGTGTGGACGGCCCCGACTTTGACGGCCACCAGGTGGACTTTGACGAGGCCATGCACCGGGGCTCCACCTACCGGGAGTTTGAGACCCACGCCCGGGAGGCCTCTTGTAATCTGCTCAACAAGGAGGTGCAGTGAGCATGGCACACCAGATCAACATGGACCCCTGCAAGTGCCCCATGCCCAGCCAGGAGCCCCAGGTGAGAAACCACAACTTTGACGAGGTGGCTTTGGGCTACACCGCTGAGATGGCGGTGAATGAGGCCAAGCGCTGCCTGAACTGTAAGAATAAGCCCTGCCAGACCGGATGCCCCGTGGGCATCGACATCCCCGCCTTCATCGGCAAGGTGGCCGAGGAGGACTTTGAGGGGGCCTATCAAGTGCTCTCCGCCTCCAGCGCTCTGCCCGCCGTGTGCGGCCGTGTCTGCCCCCAGGAGAACCAGTGCGAGGGCAAGTGCGTCCGGGGCATCAAGGGCGAGAGCGTGGGCATTGGCCGCCTGGAGCGGTTTGTGGCCGACTGGCACCGGGAGCATGTCACCGACACTCCCGTCAAGCCCCAGCCCAACGGCCATAAGGTGGCCATCATCGGCGCCGGTCCCTCCGGCCTCACCGCCGCGGGCGACCTGGCCAAGCTGGGCTATGCCGTGACCATCTACGAGGCCCTTCACCTGGCCGGCGGCGTGCTGGTGTATGGCATCCCCGAGTTCCGTCTGCCCAAGGCCATTGTGCAGCAGGAGATTGACGGCCTCAAGGCCCTGGGCGTGGACATCGAGACCAACATGGTCATCGGCAAGGTGCTCACCATTGACGAGCTCATGGGCGAGTACGGCTTCGAGGCGGTGTACATCGCCAGCGGCGCCGGCCTGCCCCGGTTTATGGGTATCCCCGGCGAGAGCCTCAAGGGGGTGTATTCTGCCAACGAGTACCTCACCCGCATCAACCTCATGAAGGCCTACCAGCCCGGCAGCAAGACCCCCATCATGCACAGCCACAAGGTGGCCGTGGTGGGCGGCGGCAACGTGGCCATGGATGCCGCCCGCTGCGCCAAGCGCCTGGGTGCCGAAGAGGTGTACATCGTCTACCGCCGCGGCATGGAGGAGCTCCCCGCCCGAAAGGAAGAGGTGGAGCACGCCCAGGAGGAGGGCATCATCTTCAAGACCCTCACCAACCCCGTGGAGGTGCTGGGCGACGAGGATGGCCGTGTCCGTGGCATGGCGTGCATCGAGATGGAGCTGGGCGAGCCCGACGCCTCCGGCCGCCGCCGTCCCGTGGAGAAGCCGGACAGCCGCTTTGAGCTGGAGGTGGACACCATGATCATGTCCATCGGCACCAGCCCCAACCCCCTCATCCGGTCCACCACCCCCGGTCTGGAGACCAACCGCCACGGCTGCATCGTCACCAACGGGGACGACGGCCTCACCAGCCGAGAGGGCGTGTATGCCGGCGGCGACGCCGTCACCGGCGCCGCCACGGTGATTCTGGCCATGGGAGCGGGCAAGCAGGCCGCCGCTGCCATCCATGCGTACATCCAGAACAAGTGATATCCAGCATAAGAAAACAGCAGCCCTTTTCCCAGACGTGGGAGAGGGGCTGCTGTTTTTATGAGCTCAGGGATTCACGGTGTGGCAGAGCAGATAGTCCAGCCAGTTTTTGCAATAGGAGGGGGTGAGGTGGATGCCGTCGGAGGAGGCGCCCTCAGGCAGACAGAAGTTGTCGTCCTCCATGAGGGACTGGGAGACCTGGAGGTAATAGACCTCCTGCTCCTGGGTCATGTTGAGAATCAGCTGGTTGAACTCCTGAATCTTCTCGTTGGAGATATAGCTGTGGGTCTCGGACACCTGCTGAGACACGGGGAGGATCTCCTGGACGTAGATGACGGCGTCGAGGTTGATGGCCCGGATTTCCTCAATGAGCTGGGTAAACCTGTCGATGAAAATACTGGGGTAGGCCCAGCCCAGCTCGTTGATGCCAAACATGAGATACACCTTGGAGAACTGGGTGTGTTTCATGGCCTCCACCACCGTCACCATCTGGCCGTTTAGGTCCACAATGGGGTCGGTGAAGACGGTGTCCACCGTGAGGCCCTTTTGGGCATAGCTTGTGGCGTTGCTCAGGCCCGTATACAGCACCAGTCCTTCGGTGCGGGAGTCCCCGATGAACACGGCGTCGTCCAGATAGCTCTTTTCCACGCTGCTGGACTCCGGCACCGGCTGGGAGAAGTCATAGGGCAGGGACTGGGTGGGGCTGGCCGAGGGAGCCAGAGAGGGCGTGGGCTCCGGCGAGACGGTGGCCGTGGGCGTCGGGGTGGGTTCTGGTTGGTCATTGGAAGGGGCGAAGAGGTGGGTGACCACCGTCACCACAATGGCCAGAGCGGCCAGGCCCAGAACGAGAAAGAAGAGAATGGTGAGGGGAGATGCGCGGTGACGCCGTCTCCTGTGGCGTCGGGGTTGAGTGCTCATAGAAGGTACCTCCAGGGTTAAAAAATATGACATAAAAATCCCAATGGATGCTGTGTGCGTGCTCGACAGTGTAGACGCGCAGCGGGGAAAGAAAGTTGACGAATGGGCTGCGCTTTTTCGAAAAATTTTTTCCTGCCAGAGCAGGCGCAGAAATGCGCATTTGAAAAATCTATCATTTTAGCATACCACGATTTTAGGGGTTGTCAACGGGGGGCGAAAGGAGAATTTTTTCTGCATATCAGCGCACCATTTGGGCAGTGTGTTCCCCGCTCCTTTGGCGTGAAATTGGGCTGTATAACCATTTGGAAAATGCTCATAATAATTGACAAAACAGGTAATTTCCCATGACACCTGTGACTTTTCAAATACAGAGGAGTGGCAAAGGATGAAAGCAACGGGCATAGTGAGAAGAATCGACGACCTGGGTCGTGTAGTCATACCAAAGGAAATCCGCAGAACCATGCGCATCCGGGAGGGTGACCCCCTGGAGATCTATACGGACCGGGAGGGCAGCGTCATCTTCCGCAAGTACTCCCAGCTGGAGGATATGGCAGAACTGGCCGGGGAGCTGTGCGAGACCATGTACCGGGTCACCAGTGTCCCGGTGGTGGTCACCGACCGGGACTGCTGCATCGCCGCCGGGGGCGCGCCCCGGAAGGAGCTGGTGGAGCGGGGCGTGTCCTCAGAGCTGGGCCGGGTGATGGAGGAGCGCAAGCCCTACCGCAGCGGCGGCGAGGGCCTCACCCTCACCGAGGGGGACGGCCGCTACCAGGTGGAGGCGGTGTACCCCATCATCAGCCACGGGGACGTGCTGGGCAGCGTGCTGCTGCTCCACGGGGACGTCCCGGTGGGGGAGACGGAGCAGAAGACCGCCCAGATTGCAGCGGCTTTTCTGGGCCGACATATGGAGAGCTAAGAAAAAATAGGGATGCACGCGTGATTCACCGTGCATCCCTATCTACTTATTGTCCCAAATAGTCCTCGGGATTGATGGGGGCGTCCCCCTGATACATGGCAAAGTGCAGGTGGGGCTGTTTGCCGCTCTCCGCCACAGAGGTCTCTCCCACTTCGCCCACTACGGTGTCCGAGGCCACGGTGTCTCCCACCGCCACCGGGGGATTTTCCTCCAGGTTGGAGTAGACGCTGAACAGTTCGTTGCCGTGGTCCACCACCACGGTGACTCCCATCACATCGTCTTCATATACGGCGCTGACCACGCCCTTGGCGGTGGCCTGGACTCGGGTGCCCAGGGAAGAGGCGATGTCAATGCCGTCGTGGGTCCGCCAGTCCCCCATGGTCTCGTTGTAGGACAGGGCCTCCACCGAGAAGGAGGAGATCACCGTCCCGCTCACAGGCCAGGAGTAGGCGCTGGTGGGTTGGGCGGTGGCTTCAGGGGTAGGCTGAGGGGTGGGAGCGGGTGTGGGCGTGGGCTTCGGCGTGGGGCGAGGAGTCGCCGTGGCCCTGGGGGCCGGAGTGACGGTGATGGATGCGGTGCTGGATGCCTGGTGATCGGCCGTTTTGGACAGGTTGCTGCGCACGCTCTGAATCATGAAGTAGGCGGACAGGCCAATGACCATCACGCACACCAGCACGGCAAGATAGAATCCTTTCCCCGTGACAAATTCCACGGCTCGCTGCCATAAATTCGGTTTCTGGTTCATAATAACACCTCCACGGCTATTTTGGACAGGAGGTGAGAGGCCTATACCGGAGAATGGAAAAATGATGGAGGAGATTCCAGACTGGGGAATCTCCTCCATGAAAAGACAGGAATGTTATTTTACTTTGATGGTCATCAGCAGCTCGCCGGCCTTGACGCTGGTGCCGTCGGAGATGAGCACCTGGTCCACCACGCCAGCCATGCGGGCCACCACAGAGGTCTCCATCTTCATGGCCTCGATGACGGCCAGCACCTGGTTTTCCTCCACAATGTCGCCGGGCTTCACGGCCACCTTGGCCACCATGCCGGGGATGGAGGAGCCCACCTGGCTCTTGTCGGCGGGGTCGGCCATGACCACGACTTTGCCCTTCACTTCTGCCCGCTTGTCCGGTACGGCCACCTCGCGGCGGGTGCCGTTGAGCTCGAAGTTGACGGTGCGGGTGCCGTCGTCGTTCTGGTCGCCCAACCCCAGGTACTTGATGACCAGGGTCTTGCCGTCCTCAATGTTGATCTTGTTGGTCTCACCGATGGCCATGCCGTTGAAGAACACATGGCTGCTCATGCGGGTAATGTAGCCGTACTCCTGGCGATGGCGGCGGTAGTCCTCGTACACCTTGGGGAACAGGCAATAGGACAGGATGCCCCGGGTGGTGATGTGCTCGGGCTCCATAAACCGGGTCATCTCCTCCCGCACGGCTTCCAGGTCCACGGGGGGCAGCAGCTGACCGGGGCGGCAGGTGATGGGCTTTTCGCCCTTGAGCACCACTTCCTGGAGGCCCTCCGGCTGGAAGCCCCAGGCGGGCTGGCCCATCATGCCCTTGAAGTAGCTGACCACCGAGTCGGGGAAGGACAGGCTCTTGCCCCGCTCAATGATGTTGTCCGGGGTCAGGTCGTTTTGCACCATGAAGATGGCCAGGTCGCCCACCATCTTGGAGGAGGGGGTCACCTTCACCAGATCGCCCAGCATGTCGTTGACGGTCTTGTACATCTCCTTGACCTCGTCAAACCGGGAGCCTAACCCTAAAGATACCACCTGAGGATACAGGTTGGTGTACTGGCCGCCGGGAATCTCATAGCGGTAGATGTCGGTGGTGGGGCTCTTCAGGCCCTCGTCAAAGCTGGCGTAGCGCAGACGCACGTCCGCCCAGTAGTTGTCCAGCCGCTGAATCTCCCGCAGGTCCAGCCCGGTGTCCCGCTCCTGGCCCTCCAGGGCCGCCACCACGGCGGACAGGGAGGGCTGGCTGGTGAGGCTGGACAGGGAGGCGGTGGCGCAGTCCACAATGTCCACCCCGGCCTCGGCAGCCATCAGATAGGTGGCCACCTGGTTTCCAGTGGTGTCGTGGGTGTGCAGGTGGATGGGCAGGCCCACCTCCTGTTTGAGGGTGGAGATGAGCTTCTTGGCAGCGTAGGGCTTGAGCAGACCGGACATGTCCTTGATGCACAGGGTGTGGGCGCCCCGGCGCTCCAGCTCCTTGGCCATATCCACATAGTATGTTAAGGTATACTTGTCCCGCTTGGGGTCCAGAATGTCCCCGGTGTAGCACATGGTGGCCTCCAGCACCTTGTTCTGGCGCAGGACCTCCTCCATGGCCACCTCCATGCCGGGAATCCAGTTGAGAGAGTCGAAGACCCGGAAGATATCAATGCCCTCCCGGGCGGCCTCCCGCACAAACTCCCGAACCAGATTGTCGGGGAAGTTGGCGTAGCCCACCATGTTGGAGCCCCGCAGCAGCATCTGGAAGGGAATGTTGGGAATCTTCTCCCGCAGCTGCTCCAGGCGGTCCCAGGGGGACTCGTGGAGGAAGCGGTAGGCGGTGTCGAAGGTGGCGCCGCCCCACATTTCCAGAGAGAAGCAGTCCTGGAGAATCTCCGCCGTGCCATCCGCCCCGTGGAGCATATCACGGGTACGCATCCGGGTGGACAGCAGGGACTGGTGGGCATCCCGCATGGTGGTGTCGGTGATGAGCAGCTTCTTCTGGTTCAGCACCCACTCCTTCACCGCCTCGGGGCCCTTCTCGTCCAGCAGCTGCTTGAGGCCGTTCAGGGGCTTTCCGGTGGGGGTGGGGAAGCGGGGCTTGTGGTACTGCTTGCGCTCGGTGTCCGGGTTGTCCACCTGAATCTGGGCGATGTACTTCAAGACCTTGGTGGCCCGGTCCCGGCTGTTTTCAATCTCAAACAGCTCGGGGGTGTCGTCAATAAACTTGGTGTGACAGGCCCCGGCCAGGAAGGCGGGGTGGTTGAGAATGTTGGTGACGAAGGGGATGTTGGTCTTCACGCCCCGCACGTGCTCCTCGTTCACCGCACGGGTGGCCCGGCGGCAGGCGCCCTCAAAGGTGTTGTCCCACGTGGTGACCTTCACCAGCAGAGAGTCGTAGTAAGGGGAGACCACCGCCCCGGCCGCAGCGTTGCCGCCGTCCAGACGCACGCCGAAGCCGCCGCTGGAGCGGTAGGCGGAGATCTTGCCGGTGTCGGGGGCGAAGTTGTTGGAGGGGTCCTCAGTGGTGACCCGGCACTGGATGGAGTAGCCGTAGATGCGCAGGTCCTCCTGACGGGCCAGACCAATGGCGGGGTGGGAGAGGGGATGCCCCTCGGCGATGAGAATCTGGGCCCGTACCAGGTCCACGCCGGTGACCATCTCGGTGACAGTGTGCTCCACCTGGATGCGGGGATTCATCTCAATGAAGTAGTGCTGGCCAGTCTTGCCGTCCACCAGGAACTCCACGGTGCCGGCGTTGACGTAGCCCACGTGTTTGGCGATCTTGACGGCGTCCGCCCGCAGGGCCTCCACAGTGGCCTGGGGCACCGACCAGGCGGGGGCGTACTCCACCACCTTCTGATAGCGGCGCTGGAGGGAGCAGTCCCGTTCCCCCAGGTGCACCACGTTGCCGTGCTCGTCGGCCAGAATCTGTACCTCAATGTGCTTGGGCTCCACCAGGAACTTCTCGATGAAGATGTCCTCGTTGCCAAAGGCCTTGCGGGCCTCGTTTTTCACCAGCTCAAACTCCCGGCGCACGTCCTCCTCACTGTCGCAGCGGCGCATACCACGCCCGCCGCCGCCGGCGGCGGCCTTGAGGATGATGGGGAAGCCATAGCTCAGGGCCTTCTCCACCGCCTCGTCGGCGTCCTTCAAGGGCTGGGTGGAGCCGGGGATGATGGGTACGTTGCAGGCGATGGCGGTGGCCTTCGCCGCCAACTTGTCACCCATCTGGGCCAGCACCTGGGAGGGCGGGCCGATGAACTTGATGCCGTTTGCCTCACAGGCCCGGGCAAAATCGGCGTTTTCCGACAAAAAGCCGTAGCCGGGGTGGATGGCGGTGACGCCCCGGCGCTTGGCCAGGTCGATGATGGCGGGGATGTCCAGATAGGCCCCTAAGGGGGACTGGTTCTCCCCAATGAGATAGGCCTCGTCGGCCTTGATGCGGAACATGGAATTGGTATCCTCGTTGGAGTACATGGCCACCGTGTGCAGCCCTAAGTCGTGACAGGCGCGGAAGATGCGGATGGCGATCTCGCCCCGGTTGGCGGCGAGCACCTTGGAGAATTGTTGTGCCACTGTCCTACCTCCTTATCCTTGAAACATATTGGATGATAAGGTACATTATAGAGGTTGTTTTTCCCTTTTGCAACGGAGAACCTATGTGAAAAAATAAACTTGGCATTTCTGACATGAAATGCTTTATCTCGGCAAAGAAGTTGTGGTAAACAAACAAGAGTCCGCGCTGTGCGGACAAATGGCCAGGAGTTGGGGGTGTTCATCCGGGGGGAAGTGTGATACAATGTATCCCATATGCCGCGCAAGCGGCAGGTGTTGTCCAGGAGGTGGTGAAGGTGGGAAACAAGGAAGTCAATGTGGCCCTGTCCTCTCTGTCTGGCGTGGGTCCGGTGCGCAGCGGCAAGCTGGCCAAGCTGGGCCTGGAGCGGCTGGGGGATGTGCTGTGGCACTTCCCGCTGCGGTATGAGGACCGCAGGAAGATGTACACGGTGCGGGAGGCTCCCGAAGGGGTGACCTGCTGTGTGAAGGCCATGGTGGCCCAGGACCCCCAGCTGTCCCGGGCGAGGAGCGGCGTGGAGCTGGTGAAGGTGCGGTGCGTGGATGAGACCGGGACACTGCACCTGACTTTTTTTCACCAGAGCTACCTCCGCCGGGCCTTTTCCCCCGGGGACCAGTATATTTTTTATGGGCGCGTGGAGCGGCAGGGCCGAGGCATTGCCATGGTTAACCCCCTCTTTGAGAAGGAGGGGGAGGAGCGGTACACCGGGCGCATCGTCCCGGTCTACCCCCTGACGGCGGGCATCCACAACACCCTGATGGTGAGCTTGGCCCAGCTGGCGGTGGACCAGGTGGCCCCCACGGTGGAGGAGGTGCTCCCCACCTGGGTACGGCGGGAATACGGCCTGTGCCAGCAGGAGTTTGCCCTTGCCAATATCCACTTCCCTCAGAATTTCGAGGGGCTGGCCAGCGCCCGGAAGCGGCTCATCTTCGAGGAACTTATGACCCTCACCTGCGGTCTGGCCATGCTGAAAGGGCGGCGGCAGCAGGGGGAGGGGCTGGTGTTGGGCCAACACACTCCGGAACAGTTCTGCGCCCTCCTGCCTTTTACCCCCACCGGGGCCCAGACCCGGGCCATGGAGGACATCTTCCACGACGTCACCTCGGGGCGGAGCATGAACCGCCTGGTGCAGGGAGACGTGGGCTCGGGTAAGACGGCGGTGGCCGCCTACGGGGCCTGGTGTGCCGCCCTCAGCGGGCTGCAGTGCGCCCTCATGGCTCCCACGGAATTGTTGGCCGAGCAGCACTGCCGCACCTTGTCCTCCATGTTGGAGCCGGTGGGGGTGAAAGTGGCCCTGCTCACCGGGTCGGTGAAGGGAGGGGTACGGAAAAAGCTGCTCCAGGAGCTGGAGCGGGGAGAAATCCAGGTGCTGGTGGGCACCCACGCCCTCTTCTCCCAGCCGGTGACCTATCACAAGCTGGGCCTGGTCATTGCCGACGAGCAGCACCGGTTCGGGGTGGCCCAGCGTGGGGCCCTGGCGGCCAAGGGAGGCGAAATCCCACCCCATGTGCTGGTGATGTCCGCCACCCCCATTCCCCGCACCCTGGCCCTGATGATCTACGGGGATATGGAGGTGTCCATCATTGACGAGCTGCCTCCTGGCCGCACTCCCGTGTCCACCTATGTGGTGGGGGAGGACAAACGGCAGCGGATGTACGGCTTTGTCCGTGCCCAGGTGGGGCAGGGCAGGCAGGTATATCTGGTGTGCCCCGCCGTGGAGGAGTCCCAGGGGGAGGAAGGGGGAGAGGCCCTTTCCCCCGCCATGGACCTGAAGGCGGTGACCACCTACGCCAAACACCTGCAAGAGCAGGTGTTCCCCGACTTGACCGTGGGCTTTGTCCACGGAAAGATGAAGGCTAAGGAAAAGGAGGCCATCATGTCCGCCTTTGCCTCGGGAGAAGTGCAGATTCTGGTGTCCACCACCGTCATTGAGGTGGGGGTGGATGTGCCCAACGCCACCTTAATGATCGTAGAGAACGCCGACCGCTTCGGCCTCTCCCAGCTCCACCAGCTCCGGGGCCGGGTGGGGCGAGGTAAGCACGAGAGCTTCTGCGTGCTGGTCACCGCCAGCCGCAGTGACACCGCCCGCCAGCGGCTGCGGGTGCTCACCCAGACCACCGACGGCTTCCAGATTGCCCAGGAGGACCTGCGGCTGCGAGGCCCCGGCGACTTCTTCGGCCAGCGGCAGCACGGCCTGCCCCAGCTGAAGGTGGCGGACTTCGCCTCCGACCTGGAGCTGCTGAATCAGGCCCGCCAGGCCGCCCAGACCTTGGTGGAGGGGGACGGAGAGCTCTCGAAGCCGGAGCACCAGCCCCTGCGCCGGAGAGTGGAGCATATGTTCCGGGACAACCCGGAGATTTTTCATTAATTCATCCGAAATGGAGCGTACAAACCATGACGAGAAAAGAACATAGCAAGGCCCTGCGGGCACACCCCCAGGTGCACTACAACTGTGCCCAGGCGGTGCTCATCCCCTTTGCCGGGGACATGGGGCTGACCCAGGAGCAGGCCAACGCCCTGACCCTGAATTTCGGGGCGGGCATGGGCTGCGGCGCCGTGTGTGGCGCCATCGCCGGGGCCTTTGTGGCCATGGGCGGCCTGGGGATGCCCCAGGAGAAGCGGGGGGAGCTGCTGCGGGAGTTCCGAGCGGCCCATGGACATGTGGAGTGTGCCCAGCTGCTGAAAGGCGCTGTGGAGCGGGGCGAGGAGAGAAAATGCCACTGTGACCGGATGGTGGCCTGGTGTATGGACTGGGTCAGCCGGGAGAGCGGCTTGGAGTAAAGGAGCGAGACACAAGTGGAAGCCATCATTCAACGCCTGGCCCAGGAGTTTTCCGTCCCGGCCAAGCATGTGGAAAATGTCATCAACCTGCTGGACGAGGGGAACACCGTCCCCTTCATTGCCCGGTACCGCAAGGAGATGCACGGCGGCATGGATGACCAGCTCATCCGCCAGCTGGCCGACCGCCTGCAATACCTGCGGGGGCTGGACAAGCGGCGCCAGGAGGTAAAAACCGCCATTGAGAACCAGGGCAAGCTCACCGACGAGCTGGCCCAGGCCATCGACGCCGCCCAGACCCTGGCAGAGGTGGAGGACCTGTACCGCCCCTACCAGCAGAAGCGGCGCACCCGTGCTACCATGGCCAAGGAGAAGGGGCTGGAGCCGCTGGCCCAGACCCTCTATGACCAGAAGCGGGATTGTCCCGCCCCCGAGACCTTGGCCCAGGACTTTATCAACCCGGACTTGGGGGTGGAGGACGTGGCCGCAGCCCTGCAAGGGGCGTCCGACATCGTGGCGGAGTGGATTTCCGACGATGCGGACATCCGCAAGACCCTGCGCACCCTCTACGGCAAAAAGGCCATGCTGGTGTCCAAAGCCGCTGCCAAGGAGCCGGAGGACACCGTCTACCGCCTCTACTATGAGTTCTCCGCCCCGGTCAGCAAGGTCATGGGCCACCAGGTGCTGGCCATGAACCGAGGAGAGCGGGAGGACATCTTGAAGGTGTCCGTGGACATGGACGAGGAGGAGGCCCTGGTGGCGGTGCGCCGCCAGGTGGTGCGCCCGGGTACTCCCGCCATGGCCTTTGTGAAGGCCGCCGCTGAGGACGCCTACCGCCGCCTCATTGCCCCCTCGCTGGAGCGGGAGGTGCGCAGCGATTTGACCGAGAAGGCCTCGGAAGGGGCCATCGGCCAGTTTGCGCTGAACCTCAAGCCCCTGCTGATGCAGCCCCCGGTGAAAGGCCATGTGACCATGGGCCTGGACCCCGGCTACCGCATGGGGTGCAAGGTGGCGGTCATCGACCCCACGGGCAAGGTGCTGGACACCACCGTGGTCTATCCCACCCACGGGGAGCGGGGCAAGCAGGAGGCCATCACCAAGCTCTCCGCCCTGGTGAAGAAGCACCACGTGCAGCACATCGCCATTGGCAACGGTACCGCCAGCCGGGAGACCGAGCAGATGGCGGTGGAGATGATTGGGAAGCTCAACTGCGGCGTTACCTATATGATGGTCAACGAGGCGGGGGCTTCGGTGTACTCTGCCTCCAAGCTGGCCGCCGAGGAGTTCCCCGACTTTGACGTGAACCTGCGCTCGGCGGTGTCCATCGCCCGCCGCCTCCAGGACCCCCTGGCCGAGCTGGTGAAGATCGACCCCAAGAGCATCGGCGTGGGCCAGTATCAGCACGACATGCCCCAGGCCCGCCTGGGCGAGGCCCTGGACGGGGTGGTGGAGGACTGCGTCAACGCCGTGGGCGTGGATGTGAACACCGCCTCGGCTCCGCTGCTGGCTCGGGTGGCGGGTCTGACCCAGACCACCGCCAAGAACATGGTCAAGTACCGGGAGGAGAACGGCCCCTTCACCACCCGCAAACAGATTTTGAAGGTGCCCAAGCTGGGCCCCAAGGCCTTTGAGCAGTGCGCCGGATTTTTGCGGGTGCCGGAGAGCAAATCCCCCCTGGACAACACCGCCGTCCACCCCGAGAGCTACGCCGCCGCCCAGAAGCTGCTGGAGCTGTGCGGTTATACCATGGAGCAGGTGAAGGCGGGTACCCTCCAGGACTTGATGGACAAGGTGAAGGCCTACGGCGTGGAGCGTGCGGCGGAGGCGTGTGGCGTGGGTGTGCCCACCCTGCTGGATGTGGCGTCCGAGCTGATGAAGCCGGGGCGTGACCCCCGAGACGAGCTGCCCGCCCCGGTGCTGCGCACCGATGTGCTGGAGATCAAGGACCTGAAGCCGGGCATGGAGCTCAAGGGCACCGTGCGCAATGTCATCGACTTCGGGGCTTTTGTGGACATTGGCGTTCACCAGGATGGCCTGGTGCACATCAGCCAGATCTGTGACCGCTTCATCAAGCACCCCTCCCAGGTCCTGTCTGTGGGTGACGTGGTGACGGTGTGGGTCAAAGAGGTGGACGAGAAGAAAAAGAGAATCTCCCTGACCATGAAGGGAGCGGCGGCGGCCACGCCGGGAAAGTGAGGAGAAATAGACCATGAGCGGTAAATTGTATCTGGTTTCCACCCCCATCGGCAATCTGGGGGACATCTCCCGGCGTATGGCGGACACCATGGCAGGGGCGGACTTTCTGGCCGCCGAGGACACCCGGGTGACGGTGAAACTGCTCAACCACCTGGGGCTGAAAAAGCCCATGGTCAGCTACCACCGCCACAATTGTTCCACAGCGGGACCCGCCATTGTGGATCGTCTGTTGGCCGGGGAGAGCTGCGCCCTGGTCACCGATGCGGGCACCCCCGCCATTTCCGACCCCGGAGAGGACCTGGTGGCCCTGTGTGCCCAGCAAGACATCCCGGTGGAGGCAGTGCCCGGCCCCTGCGCCCTCATCTGCGCCCTGTCCGTCTCCGGGCTGCCCACCGCCCGGTTCACCTTTGAGGGCTTTCTGCCCCAGAACAAGAAAAACCGCCGCTCCCATCTGGATAGTTTGAAGGGGGAGCAGCGGACCATGGTGTTCTATGAGGCCCCTCACAAGTTGGAGGACACCCTGGAGGACTTTGTGGCGGTGTTCGGGGCAGAGCGGCGCATTGCCCTGTGCCGGGAGCTGACCAAACTCCACGAAGAGGTGGTGCGCACCACCGTGGGCCAGGCTCTGGCCGACTGCGCCACCCGCCCGCCCCGGGGGGAGTATGTGCTGGTGGTGGAGGGTGCCCCCGAGGCTCCAGCCCAAGAGGCAGACCCCCAGGCCGCCCTGGAGCGGGTGGCCCAGCTGCGAGGCGAGGGCCTGTCCCTCAAGGAGGCCTGCGCCAAAGCTGGGGAAGAATTTGGAATTAAGAAGCGTCAATTGTACGATATGAGCCTGGGAAAGTGATTACGAATAGTATAAAAAGACATCTTTATTTTCTGGAGAATTTAGACATAAAATGACAAAAAAGTCCGGTGGAAATAGTTTCCACCGGACTTTTTGCTCGAAAAAGTAGTTACTTTCCTTCCAGTTCCCGCAGGCAGGATGCGCAGATGTTCTTGCCCTTGAAGGTGGTGATTTCGGAAGACTCTCCGCAGAAAATGCAGGCGGGCTCGTACTTCTTTAGCACGATAGAGCCACCATCTACGTAGATTTCCAGGGCGTCACGTTCTGCAATGTCCAGGGTGCGGCGAAGCTCAATGGGCAATACGATGCGGCCCAACTCGTCTACCTTGCGAACAATTCCAGTCGATTTCATATGTGAAGTCCTCCTTACAAAATGTACACGTTCACAAACCTCATTCATTATAACACAGGGTATAATCTTGTCAATCGCAAAAGTATAAAATTAATAGAACTATAATATTTTTCCAAGAAATTCGTCGAAGGCGTATGGAGGGGGAAAAGGGGGCATAAACATGGGGGAAGAAGGAGGGAAAATGGACCATGGCGATGTCTTGGATCTGGGTTGTGATGGTGGGAGCGTCCATTTTATGTGGTGCAGCCACCGGGCGTATGGATGCGGTGGCCGGGGCGGCCCTGGAGGGGGCCAACGCCGGGGTGGAGCTGAGCCTGGCCATGGCGGGGGTGATGTGCCTGTGGATGGGGGTCATGCGGGTGATGGAGAAGAGCGGCCTGGTGGGCGGGCTGTCCCGGTGTCTCCACCCCATTCTCTCCCGGCTCTACCCCCAGCACCGGGATGATGCGCAGGTGATGGGGGCGGTGAGCGCCAACGTGGCGGCCAACCTGTTGGGGCTGGGCAACGCCTCCACACCCTTGGGGATCCGGGCGGCCCAGCTCATGGCCCAGGGGGCGGGGGGCGTAGCCAGTGACAGCCTGTGCATGCTGGTGGTGTGCAACACCGCCTCCATCCAACTCATCCCCGCCACGGTGGCCAGCATCCGCCAGGCGGCGGAGAGCAGGGCGGCCTTTGACATTCTGCCTGCGGTGTGGCTGGCCTCGGCGGTGTCGGTGACGGTGGGCATTGTGGCGGCCAAGGTGATGGCCCGTGTGTGGAGGGAGTGAGAGGACATGATGTCCATGGTGGTGCCTGTCATCATGCTGGGGGTCATGGTGTGGGGCATTGCTTGCCGGGTAGATGCGTGGTCCACCTTGGTGGAGGGAGGCGCCCAGGGGCTCCAGACGGCGGTGCGCATGGTGCCCTCCCTGGTGGGGCTGCTGTGCGGGGTGTACATGCTGCGGGCCTCTGGGGCCCTGGAGCTGCTGGAGGGGCTCATAGCGCCGGTCCTGGGCCTGGTGGGCATCCCGCCGGAGACGGTGGGGCTGCTGGTGGTGCGGCCCATCAGCGGCTCGGCGGCTCTGGGGCTGGGGGCGGAGCTCATTGAGACCTACGGTCCCGACTCCCTGGTGGGGCGCACGGCGGCGGTGATGCTGGGCTCCACCGAGACCACCTTCTACACGGTGGCGGTGTACTTTGGGGCGGCCAAGATCAGCCGCACCCGCTACGCCATCCCGGCGGCTCTGTGCGGGGATGTGGCGGGGTTTCTGGCCGCCAGCTGGGCAGTAAGATGGCTGTTTGGGATATAAAAAAGAACGGGCATGGTAGCCCGTTCTTTTTTATGCTTCTTCTTCGGTTTCTTTGGGGAGTTTCTTCACCAGAATCTCCAGCACCCGGTGGTGCTCCACACTGGTGACGGTGACGTCCAGGTCCTGCCACACGAAGTGGTCGCCCACGTCGGGGATGCGGCCCATCTGCTCCAGTACCCAGCCGGAGACGGTAGCGGCGTCACAGGAGCCAGTCACCGAGAACAGGTCGTACATGTCGTCCAGGTTGGCCGAGCAGGCAATGAGGTAGCCGCCGTCCGGCTGGGGGCGGAACTGCTCCACCACCTCGTCGTGCTCGTCCCAGATGTCGCCCACCAGTTCCTCCACCACGTCCTCCATGGTGAGCAGGCCCTCGGTGCCGCCGTACTCGTCTACCACAATGGCCATGTGGGTCTTGGTGCGCTGGAACTGGCGCATCAGGTCGTCAATTTTGGTGCCGGTGGTCACATGGAGCACCGGGTGAATGAGGGGGGCCAGTTGGGTGCGCCCGTGGTAGCGGGCGGCAAACAGGTCCTTCTGGTGGATGACGCCCACCACGTTGTCCAGGGACTCATGGTACACCGGCATCCGGGAGTACCCCTCCTGGGCAAACAGGGCGGTGGCCTCCTCCATGGTGGCGGTGTCCTCCAGGGCCACGATATCCACCCGGGGGGTGAGAATGTCCGAGGCCTCCAGATCGTCAAAGCGAATGGCGGAACAGATGAGCTGGCTCTCCTCGGCGTCCAGACCGCCCTGGTCCTCCGCCTCGGTGACCATGGTCACCAGTTCCTCGTTGGTAATGCCCACATCCTCCTTGGTGTGGAAGACTTTGGACAGCAGCTTCTTCCACAGGGAAAAGAAGAAGGTGGCAGGGGTGAGAATCACCATGAAAAACCGCAGGATGGGGGCGGAGAACAGGGCGAAACTCTCAGGGGACTCTTTGGCCAGACTCTTGGGGGAGACCTCGCCGAAAATCAAAATCACAATGGTGAGTACCACCGTGGACACAGCGGGGCCGCTGGTCTTGCCCAGAAGGTCGATAAAGAGTACGGCGGACAGGGTCGTGGCCACATTGTTGACAATGTTATTGCCAATCAGGATGGTGGACAGGAGCTGATCGTATTTGTCGGCCAGAGCCAGCACACGAGCGGCCCGGGCATCTCCGTTGTCCGCCCGACTTTTTAGCCGGATGCGGTTGAGGGAGGTAAAAGCTGTTTCGGTGGCGGAGAAATACGCACTCATCACCACCATACAAATCAATACGATTAGCAGAACTATACTGTCATCACCCAACACGGAATCATCACTCCTCCATTTATTCTCTTTCTTATGTGCTTGGGTATTGTCACCAAATATACCACATCCCTGGACAATATGCAAGAAAAAGTCGTGTAAAGGAAAGGCGGGACCAGGGAAGAGCGGAGAAAAATTTGTGCCATGCCGTGGGAGGAACACGGCATGGCACAAGAGGATGGATGTTAATTTCAGTTTATTCTTCCGCCATGGCCTTGGCAGCGGCAATGGCCTTCTCCTGGGCGGCGGGCGGGCAGTCCTCATAGCGGACGAAGTGGAACACAAAGGAGCCACGGGACTGGGTCATGGCCCGCAGGTCGATGGCGTAGGTCATCATCTCGGCCATGGGCACCTCAGCGGTGATCACCTGGCTGCCGTCGTCGGTGGGGTCCATACCCATGACGCGGCCACGGCGCTTGTTCAAATCGCCGATGACGTCGCCCATATAGTTGTCGGGCACGGTGACCTTCAGCTCACCCACAGGCTCCATGAGCACGGGGGAGGCCTCGGGCAGAGCGGCCTTGTAGGCCAGCTGAGCGGCGGTCTTGAAGGCGATTTCGGAGGAGTCCACTGGGTGGTAGCTTCCGTCATACAGAGTGGCTTTCAGATTCACCACGGGGTAACCAGCCAGCACGCCGTGGAGGCAGGCTTCCCGCAGACCCTTTTCTACGGCGGGGAAGAAGTTCTTGGGCACGGAGCCGCCGAACACCTCTTCGCAGAACTCCAGCTCTTCGTTGGGACCGGGCTCGAAGCGAATCCACACGTCACCGAACTGGCCGGAACCACCGGTCTGCTTCTTATGGCGGCCCTGCTTGGACACGCTCTTGCGAATCTTCTCGCGATAGGCCACACGGGGCTCGCTGAGCTCCACTTCCACGCCGAAGCGGCTCTTGAGCTTGCTCACCAGCACGTCCATCTGGATGTCGCCGGCGGTGGTCACCACCATCTGGTGGGTCTCGGCGTTGTTCACCACCCGGAAGGTGGGATCTTCCTCGTTGAGGCGGGCCAGACCTGCGGCGATCTTATCCTCCTGGCCACGGACCTTGGGGGCGATGGCCTTGGAGTAGTTGGGCTCAGCGAAGGGCAGGGGGTCCAGCTTCATAAACTTACGGGCGTCGCACAGGGTGTCGCCAGTCTTCACCTTGTCCATCTTGCCGATGGCGCCGATGTCGCCGCACATGAGCTCCTTGACCTCGGTGTTCTTCTTGCCGGTCATCACATACAGACGGCCCAGCTTCTCGTTGTTGCCGGTGTTGGTGTTCACCAGAGTCATGTCGGGGGACAGGTGGTCGGAGAGCACCTTGACAAAGGAGAACTTGCCGTACTGGTCGGCTACGGTCTTAAAGACGTAGGCGGCGGGCACAGCGCCCTGGGAGACGATGAACTCGGCGGGCTCGCCCTCACGGTCGGTACCCATGGCGGGAATACCTTCCAGAGGAGTGGGGAGCAGGTCGATGATCAGGTCCAGCAGCATCATGGTGCCCAGGCCGGTGTAGGCAGAGCCGCACAGCACGGGGACGATGGAGCCGTCCTTGACGCCGGCCTTCAGGCCCTGCACCACCTCGGCGTAGGTGAAGGGCTCGCCGGAGAAGTATTTGTCCATGAATTCCTCGCTGGTCTCAGCGACAGACTCCATGAGTTTTTCGTAAATTTCCTCAATGACGGGGACCTTGTCCTCGGGGACCTCGATCTCCACACGCTTGCCGTCGTGGAGCTCGAAGGCTCTCTTGTGGAGCACGTCGGCGATGCCGGTGACCCGCTTGTTCTCGTCCCAGATGGGGACCACCATGGGGGCGATGTTCTTACCGAAGTGCTCGCGGAGGGTATCGAAGGCAGAGTTAAAATCCACATTGTCTTCGTCCATCTTGGAGATGTAGATCAACCGGGGCATCTTCCGCTCATTGAGCAGCTTCCAGGCCCGCTCGGTGCCCACAGACAGGCCGCCCTTGGCCGCGCACACCAGAATACCGGCGTCGGCCACAGACAGGCACTCCACCACTTCACCGGCAAAATCGAAGTTACCGGGGGTGTCCAGCACGTTGATCTTACAACCGTTATATTCCACAGGAATCACAGAGGCGGAAATGGAGATCTGACGCTTGATTTCCTCGGGATCGTAGTCGCTGACGGTGTTGCCGTCGGAGGTCTTACCCAGACGGTCGATGACGCCGGTCGTACGCAGGAAGCTCTCCACCAGAGTGGTCTTTCCGTTACCACCGTGACCCAACAGACAGATGTTTCGAATTGCATGCGGAGAATAGCTCATGTTTGTTCCACTCCTTAATCTTTGCCATTTGCGCCATCCCTGGGGAATGGGCTTGAATGAATTATACAATGGTGTTCCATAAAATGCAATGGTAATTTGACAAAATGACGAAAACTTTTTAACGCTACTGTGAAAAATAGCGCAAAGGAAGTAAAGGGAAAACGGTTTACTCGCGTTGGGGGAGAAGAAAAAATACAGGCTTTGCCTGGTGGCAAAACCTGTATGAGAGTGGTAAAAATTCGGTTGTCGATGGGTGGAAAATTGGGGAGAATGACGAAAGATTGCGCCTCAGGCCTGGGGCCAGACCACGGCGATGTCGCCGCTGCCGTCGGGCTGGGCGGCATCCACCTGGGTGTAGGCCACGCCGGACTGGTCCAGATGGGAGGCCAGGGCAGTGGCGGTGTCTGGGTCGGCCACACAGCACAGATATCCCCCTTCCAGGGTGGTGACGGGGAGGTCGCCCAACAGCTCCTGGCTCTCCTGAGACAGAGGGGCGGAGAGGAGCAGCACCGTGTCGCCGCCGGGGACGGAAAACTCCTGTGGCTGGACGGAGAAGACGGCGGGGGCGATACCGGGATTGGAACGGGCGGCCATCGGAGAAGCGTTCTCCTGGCTTTGGTGGAAGGAGGAGTAGCCCAGCGCCACCACCAGGGCCAGACAGGCGGCCAGAGCGCCGCAGGCCTTTCCGGCTCGGGGGAAGCGGAGGACCGGGGCGTTCTGCTGGGGCAGACCCTCCAGAATCTGCTGGTGCAGCTGGGGGGGCACATCCGCGGTCAGGCGGTGCAGGTCTCCGCTGAGTTGGGACAGCTCCCCATATAGTTGGGCACAGGAAGGGCAGGTGTTCAGATGCTCTTCCAGCTGGGCGTGTTGGGCAGGGGTCAGCTCGCCGTCCAGGTCGGCGCTGATCCACTCCAAATAGGTCTCATGTTCCATGCCCTTCACCGTCCTTTCAAGGGCAAATTTCATCTCTTTGTTTTATTAGACGCACCTCAGGGGGAAAAGTTCCCGCTTTGGCGCAAATAATTTGCCAGAGCCAGTCGTGCCCGGGCCAGCCGAGACTTCACAGTCCCGTCGGACAGGCCCAGAATGACTCCAATCTCCTGGTAGGAGAGGCCGTTTATTTCCCGCAGCACCAGGATGCGGCGGTGCTCTTGGGACAGCTGCCGAAGCCCCTGCTCCAGAGCGGTCATCCTCTCTCCCTGCTCCAGGTGCTCCTGGGGGGAGGGGCCGGGGTGGGGCAGCTGTTGGGCCAGGGAGAGACTCTCCTCATCGTCCAAAGAGGCATCCCCCCGCCGCTTTTTCTCCCGGCGCAGCAGGTCCAGACAGGCGTTGTCGGTGAGGCGGTAGAGCCAGGTGGAGAAGCTGCTCTCCCTGCGGAAGGTGGGCAGGGCCCGCCACGCCTTCCAAAAGACCTCCTGGGTCACGTCGGCGGCGTCCTCCCGGTTGCCCACCAGGCGCAGGGCCTGGTGGTAGACCACCGTCTCATATCGCTCCACCAGGTGGGCGAAGGCCTGGGTATCTCCCTGGGCGGCCTGGCTGATCCACTGCTGTTCTTCCACATTCCTCACCTCCTGCGTGGAAATCGGTTACTCCATCAGCACAGGTCCCGGCGAATGCCTGCCGTGACCTTGTAAAAATCCTCTGCCGTGGACATGGAGCAGATTTGCTCCTTCCAGTACCCGGCGTAGGGCACCCCTTTCAGGTACCAGGCGTAGTGGCGGCGCATCTCCAGACAGGCGATGCGCTCCCCCTTGTGGGCCATGGCCAGCTCAAATTGGCGCTCGGCCACGTCACAGCGCTGGGCCAGGGGGGGCGTCTCCGGCACCTCCCGGCCCTCCACAGCGGCGGCGCACTGCTCCAGCAGCCAGGGGTTTCCAAAGCACCCCCGGCCAATCATCACCATGTCCGCCCCGGTGTAGGACAGGGCCCGCACGGCGTCCTTGGCGGAAAAAATGTCCCCGTTGGCCACTACCGGGATGGATACGGCCTGTTTGACCTCCCGGATATAGTCCCAGTTGGCGGTGCCGGAGTACATCTGGGTGCGGGTGCGGCCATGGACGGCCACGGCGGCCACCCCCACGTCCTCCATGCGCCGGGCAAACTCCACGCAGTTGATGGAGCCCTTGTCCCAGCCCAGGCGGAATTTCACGGTGACGGGCTTGCCAGCGGCCCCCCGCACCACGGCGGCGGCCACACGGGCGGCCTTCTCCGGGTCCTTCATCAGGGCGGAGCCGTCCCCGGACCCGGCGATTTTGGGCACGGGACAGCCCATGTTGATGTCGATGATGTCCGCCCCGGACTGCTCCAGGGCCAGAGCTGCGCCCTTCTCCATGGCGGCCTCGTCGCTGCCGAAAATCTGGACCCCGCAGGGGTGCTCCCCCTCGCCCAGGGTGAGGAGGGAGGAAGTCTTTTTATCTCCATAGCACAGGGCCTTGGCGCTGACCATCTCGGTGACGGTATAACAGCCGGACAGCTCCCGGCATACGGTGCGGAAGGCCACGTCGGTGACCCCCGCCATGGGAGCCAGCACGATTTTGGTGTTCAGTTCAACATTGCCTATTTTCACAAAGCGTTCTCCTTTGCTCATCAATGCCACCCATCATACCACAGATTGCACCACCGGGCAAGACAGGTTACGACCTCCTTCTTGACCATTGGGGGCTATAATGGCCCAAACTGGACGAATGCGAGGGATTCACTATGACGGGGAAAGAAGGAGCACTGGGCCGGGTTTGGTCGAAGGGGCGGCGGGAGATGCCGCTGAAGGCACGACTGGGAGAGTGCGCCATTGCGTTTTTGCTTACCGCCACCCTCACCGGGGCGGAATTTTTGGAGGGACATGCCTTCTTCGCTCTGGCC
>NHCFR05603__coassemble_211_pt1 | contig 78220 bp, 51 predicted proteins | sample NHCFR05603__metabat2_high_PE_050 | metagenome-assembled genome bin NHCFR05603 | reverse complement strand
CCCTTTGGGGGAGCTGTCAGCGTAAGCTGACTGAGAGGGCGAATGCTGCCAGGGCAAACCCTCTCCGACACGGCTTGTGCCGTGCCACCTCTCCCAGAGGGAGAGGCAAGTGGGGAGCGTGCGGCTCACGCTGTGATACTGTTTCCAGAGGGAGCGGTAAGTGGCATAGGTGAGACAAAGGAGAGGGTGCAGGAGAAAGATGGAACATCAGGGCCTTTCCCCTTGGCTCCCCCTTTGGGGGAGCTGTCAGCGTAAGCTGACTGAGAGGGCGAATGCTGCCAGGGCTAACACTCTCCGTCACGGCTTGCGCCGTGCCACCTCTCCCAAAGGGAGAGGCAAGTGGTCTGGAGAAACGACAGAAAAGAGGTGTACATATGACGGTGCGTAAAAATTCCAACATGTTACCCCGTGCCAAGGAGCTGCGCCGGGATATGACACCCCAAGAGCGAAAGCTGTGGTATCTCTTCTTGCAAAAATATCCGGTGAAAATCTACAAGCAACGGATTATAGAATCCTACATTGTAGATTTCTACTGTGCCAGTGCAAAACTGGTGATTGAAGTAGACGGTTCCCAACACTACACCGAATCCGGTACGGACTATGACCAGCAGCGAAGCCGAACACTAGAACGCTATGGTTTGAAAGTGCTTCGATTTTCCAACCGGGAAATTAACACGCAATTTCCCTTAGTTTGCCAAGCCATCCACCAAGCGATACAAGAAAGACGAGGTGAAGAACCATGTCCAACTTCACATACCTAGCCCAACAAAACGCCTACGCCCTCTTTGCCCCCGCCTGCCTAGAAGCGGAGAACATCTATGCCACCTCTCCCGCCCTGTGCGCCGTGGGCTGCCGCAAGGCCTTGGAGCTGGCGGTGAAGTGGGTCTATGCCGCCGACACCTCCATGCAGATGCCCTATCGGGACAATTTGCAATCCCTCTTGCACGAGCCGTCCTTCCGCTTTGCGGTGGATTACCAGACCTGGGGCAAACTGCCCTACATCGTCAAGCTGGGCAACTTGGCGGTACATACCCAGCGCAGCGTGTCCAAGAGTGACGCTCTGGCCTCCTTACAGGCCCTCTTTGAGTTCATCCAGTGGCTGGACTACTGCTATGGGGCGGACTATGAAGAGCGCACCTTTGACCCCGCCCTGATCCCGGCGGAGAAGCAGGCGGTGGACGAGGCCAAGCTGCGTCAGCAAGAGAGCCTGTTGGACGAGAAAGAGGCGGAGATTCAGGCCCTGCGGCAACAGGTGGCCCAGCTCTCCGCCCAGTACACCGCCCAGAAGGAGCAGCACAAGCAGCAGCGCACCTTTACCCCCGACGACCTCACCGAGTTCGAGACCCGGAAGAAGTTCATTGACGTGGACTTGAAGGAGATGGGCTGGCAGTTTGACGGCCCCGAGGCGGACGTACAAGAGGAGTACCCCGTGGAAAACATGGCGGGGGTGGTGGGTCAGCCCGGCTTTGTGGACTATGTGCTATTTGGAAAGGACGGCCTGCCTCTGGCGGTCATCGAGGCCAAGCGCACCAGCCGAGACCCCAACGATGGACGCACCCAGGCGGTGAAATATGCCGACTGTCTGGAACGGAAGTTTGGACGCCGCCCCATGATGTTCACCACCAACGGCTTTGAGACCTATTTCTGGGACGATGCCACCGGGCCCCAGCGTCCGGTGAGCGGGGTTTTCAGCCGGGAGGACCTGCAAAAGCTCATGAACCGCCGCACCCAGTGGCTCAAGCTGGAGACGGTGGCCATTGACGACAAGATCACCGACCGCTACTACCAGAAAGAGGCCATTCGGGCGGTGTGCCAGCAGCTGGAACAGGGATTCCGCAAGCATCTGCTGGTGATGGCCACCGGGACGGGCAAGACCCGCACCGCCTCCAGCCTCACCGACGTGCTCAGCCGGGGCAACTATGTGACCAACATTCTGTTTTTGGCCGACCGCACCGCCCTGGTCAAGCAGGCCAAGGATGATTTCAAAAACTACCTGCCCCACATGTCCCTGTGTAATCTGTGCTCCAACAAGGACGACCGACAGGCCCGCATCGTTTTTTCCACCTATCCCACCATGCTCAACGCCATTGACGAGGCCCGGACCCGGGACGGACGGCGGCTGTTTACCCCCGCCCACTTTGACATCATTATCATTGACGAGAGCCACCGCAGTATTTTCAAGAAGTACCGGGCCATTTTCCAGTATTTCGACGCCATTCTGGTGGGCCTCACCGCCACGCCGAAAACCGACGTGGACCGGAACACCTACGACTTCTTTGAGATGGAGCACCAGGTGCCCACCTATGCCTATGACTACGAGACCGCCGTGTACCAGGACCATGTGCTGGTGCCGTATTACAACTACGAGGTAAAAACCAAGTTTTTGGAGGAGGGCATCGTCTACGATGATCTGTCCCAGGAAGACCAGGAGCGGTACGAGGAGGACTTTGACGAGGACGGGGACGTGCCCGACTTCATCCCCTCGGCGGCGCTGAATGAGTTCGTATTCAACGAGATCACCGTGGACACGGTGCTCCAGGACCTCATGGAGCGGGGCATCCATGTGGCGGGCGGGGACCGCCTGGGCAAAACCATCATCTTTGCCCAGAACAAACGCCATGCGGAGTTTATTGTCCAGCGGTTCAATCAGCTCTACCCCCAGTACAACGGCACCTTTGCCCAGCGGGTGGTGTGTGACGACTCCTATGCCCAGACCGTCATTGACGACTTTAAAATCCCCGACAAAGCCCCCCACATTGCGGTGTCCGTGGACATGATGGACACGGGCATTGACGTGCCCCAGTGCGTGAATCTGGTGTTCTTTAAGAAGGTGCGCTCCAAGGCCAAGTTCTGGCAGATGATTGGACGGGGCACCCGGCTTTGCAAGGGTCTGACCTGCACCGACCAGATCGACGGGGAGTACACCGACAAGCGGCGGTTTTTGATTTTCGACTACTGCGGCAATTTTGAATATTTCCGCCAGCACAAAGAGGGCTATGAGGCCCGGGAGACCAAGTCCCTCTCGGAAAACATCTTCGGCAAGCAAATTCGGCTGATCATGGCCTTGCAGGGCTCTGACTTTACCGGGGAGGACTTCCAGGTGTGGCGGGAAAACCTGGTTTCCATCTGCCACGGGCAAGTGGTGGCCTTAAAAGATGAATTGATCTCGGTGAAGCTGCACCGCCAGTATGTGGACAAGTACCGCAACCGGGACGTGTTCGCATGCCTGGGTGATGAGGCAAAGGGAGAGCTGGAGCGGGAGATTGCGCCGCTGGTGTACAACCCGGACACGGACGAGCTGGCCAAGCGGTTTGACAACTTCATGTATGGCCTGATGCTGGCCCAGCTGGAACAGATGCCCTCGCTGCGCCATGCCCAGCGGCAGCTTCGGGACACCGCCGCCTTGCTGGAGCGCAAGGCCACCATTCCCCAGGTGAAGGACAAGCTGCCCCTGCTCCAAGAGGTGCAGACAGAGGCCTTTTGGGAGGCGGGCGACCTGCTCCTGCTGGAGCGGGTACGGCAAGAGCTGCGGAGCCTGATGCAGTTTTTGGACCAGAGTCAAGGAAAAGGCCCTGTGGTCACCCGCCTCACCGATCCTGTGACCGAGTGTCAGGAGGGGGTGGAGCTGGAGGCAGCCTACGATTTCCAGGACTACCGGGCCAAGGTCAACCGCTACATCAACGAGCACGGGGACACCATGGCCATTTACAAGTTGACCCACAACATCCCCCTGTCCTCCGGCGACTATCAGGAGCTGGAGCACGTGCTCACCTGCGAGCTGGGCAGCCGGGAGGACTACCAGCGGGAATTTGGGGACACCCCCTTTGGACTGCTGGTGCGGAAGATTGCCAAGCTGGACCACCAGGCAGCCATGGACGCCTTTTCCACCTTCATCAATGACCAGTCTTTGAATCAGAAGCAGATTGCCTTTGTCCATAAGGTCATTCGACATGTGGAGCTCAACGGCTACATGGAGCACGTCTCAGAGCTGACCCGACCGCCCTTTGACAAGCCCATCAGTTTCCTGAAGCTGTTTGACGCCAAAACCCGGATGGCCCTGGTGAAAGCCATTGACGAGGTGAAGGAGAACGCTGTGGATGTGATTGCGTAAAGACAAACAAGCGCCGTCCGATGAATGCAATTCGGGCGGCGTTGCTCATAGAAAATAGCAGTTGACTTTCTCGATATTCGAGTTATAATGAAGCTGAAAGAACTCGATATTCGAGAAATGGGAGGTGGGACGATGGCCAGAGAGAAATTCAAGACGCTCACCGAGCAGATGTTTTATCTCCTGCTCTGTCTGCACCAGGAGCGCCGTGGCATGGAGATTTTGGAGCGGGTGCAGGAGATGACAGGGGGGCGGGTGCGCATCGGTTCTGGCACCCTCTACGACCTCCTGGAGCTGTTTGTGGAAGAGGGGATGATTCGTCAGACCCGAGTGGAAGGGCGGCGGCGCAGCTATCTCATCACCGACAAAGGGAGGGGGATGCTGGAGCGGGAGTGCCAACGCCTCCGCAGCCAGTTGGACGACTATGACCGTGTGCGCAGAGAGGAGGAAGAACCATGAGACAGACCAAGCGGAGAATGGAGCTATTGTCCTTTTACGACCATACCGGCATTGAACGGCACCTGACCCGAATGGCCCGGAAGGGCTGGAAGGTGGAGAAGATGAACAACTACTTCTGGACCTACCGGAGAATCCAGCCCCAAGAGCTGCAAGTGGCGGTGACCTATTTCCCCAAGGCCTCGGACTTTGACCCATTCCCCTCCGGGGAGCAGCAGACCCTCATTGACTACTGTGAGGAGACGGGGTGGGAGCTGGCCTGTACCTGGTTCCAGATGCAGGTGTTTTACAGTGACCGTGAAAACCCCACCCCCATCCACACGGAACCGGAGTTGGAGGTGAATGTCATCCACCAGGCCTGTAAGGCCAACTATCTCCGGGTGCTCTGGTTTTTGCTGGTGCTGGGGCTGATCGGCAGCGTATTGTATACCTCTATGCTGATCAGTGACATCCTGTGTATGCTGGCTAGCCCCGGGGCTTTACTCATGGGAGTTTGCGCCTTGATGCTGTTTCTGATTGGTGGGGTGGACCTCGTTGCATACTACACGTGGCGGCATCGGGCCAAGCGGGCGGCCCAACAGGGGCTGTTTTTGGACACACCCTCCACGAAAAAGTTCCAGATCGCCATGATGGTGCTGTTGGTGGCAGCCCTGGCTTGGTGGGGCGTGAATTTGGTCTTGGCTGGAAATCCAGTCATGGCCTGGGTCGTCCTAATTGCAACGGTGGGATACGTGTTGCTGATTGCTATGACCCTGGGGGTGAAACGTCTTCTCAAAGAGGTGGGGGTTTCCACCGGAGTCAATCGTGGGTTGACGCTGCTGGCCTGCGCTGTGTTTGCCTTTGTGATTATGGGCGGTGCGGTGAAGTTTGGCGTGTACCTGGCTACAGGGGCGGAGGATCCCGAAGAGCTTCCCTTTTATGTGGAGACACCCCTGTACATGACCGATTTGGTGGGTGAGCAAGAGGTATTCTTCTCCAATGCCACCAGCTCAGACCAGTCTCTGCTGCTCCAGCGTCTAAAGGTGGAGCAGTTTCCCTGGGGGCGGGAAGACGAGACTCCGCAGATGACCTATGAGCGGTACACGGTGTCTGTGCCTGCCCTGTACTCCTTCTGTGTGGGGCAGATGAAGCGGCAGATGCTGATAAAAGCCTATTGGGATGGGGAGATGGTACCCATGGATGCCACACCCTGGGGGGCAGAGGAGGCCTACCGCCTGGTGGCCAAGGACGGCACCCAGCGCAACACGTTCCTGCTGTGCCGGGGGAATATCCTGGTGTCGGTGGAGTTGAGCTGGGAGCCCACAGCGGAGCAGATGGCTTTGGTGGGAGAGAGGCTCCTAAATAGCTAGAACTGTTTGACGGGAGGCCCGTGGGGGCCTCCCGTTTTTTAGATCATATCGCTTTTTAAGTCGTAGCCGTGGTGAAGGGGACCGGAGCCATGGCCCAGGTCCAACATGGCGGACAGAGCTCCGGAGATGTAGGCCTTAGCCCGCTGGATGGACTCCTCCAGGGAGAAGCCCTTGGCCAGGTTGGAGGCAATGGCGCTGGACAGGGTGCAGCCGGTGCCGTGGGTGTTGGGGTTGTGGATTCTGGCTCCGTGGAACCAGGTACACGTGCCGTCTACACACAGCAGGTCGCTGGCGTCGTGGACGTGGTGCCCACCCTTGCACAACACGGCGCAGCCAAAGGTGTCCGCCATGTCTTGGGCGGCTTTCTCCATGTCCGCCTGGGTGGTGATGGTCCGTCCGGTGAGAGCCTCGCTCTCCGGGATGTTGGGGGTGATGACGGTGGCCAGATGGAAGAGAAGCTCTTTCATGGCCCCCACAGCGCTGTCCCGGGACAGGGTGCTGCCACTGGTGGCCACCATCACCGGGTCCACCACCACCCGCTGGGCGTGGTAGTGCTCCAAACGCTCCGCAATGACCTCCACCAGAGCAGGGGAGGGGACCATGCCGATTTTTACCGCATCCGGGGGAATGTCCTGGAAGACGGAATCAATTTGCTGGCGCAAAAATTCTGGTGAGACCTCCAAAATGGCGGACACTCCGGTGGTGTTTTGCGCGGTCAGGGCGGTGATGGCGGTCATGGCATACACGCCATTGGCCATCATGGTTTTGATATCCGCCTGGATGCCGGCCCCTCCGCTGGAGTCGCTGCCGGCTATGGAAAGTGCGGTTTTCATGTCACGCCTCCTCAAAACTGGGAATGGTCTCATCAGACAGGCTTTGCAGCTCTTCCCAGTGCGCGCTGGCATCCTGGTCATACACGCCTATAATATAGAACCCGGCGTCCTTGGCGGTGGCGGCGGCATAGACAGCGTCCTCATAGACGGCGGCCTCGGCCGGGGTACAGCCCATACGCTGGGCGGCCTGGAGGTAGATGTCCGGTTGGGTTTTGCCCACTCCCACCGTCTCACAGGACAGGAGGAACTGGAAGTAGTGCCGTACCCCCAGCCGGGACAGGCACAGCTCCACCAGGGGCTCGGCGGTGGCGGAGGCCACACACATGGTGGTGCCCGCCTGGTGCAGCCCTTCCAGATAGGCGGCAACCCCTTCTTTCAGAGGAATGTCATTGCGGTAGTGCTGGTCCATCATATGCTCCATTTCCGACACCATGTGGCTGGAGGTGATGTCCAGCCCAAAGGTCCGCCGGAACAGATCGGCGGACTCCTCCATGGTCATGGGCTTGATGGCCTCTAAGATGTGGTTGGGGACCTGCTCCACCCCACGGCTGTGGAGGTACTCCTCCGCCAGCTGGCTCCAGTAGGACATGGAGTCCACCAGCGTGCCGTCCAGGTCGAAAATGGCAAACTTCTTATCCATGGGCCACCATCTTTCGGGACAACTCCAGAAGTTGGGCGGTGGCGGCGCCGGGATTGGGGGCGGCAAAGATGGCAGACACCACTGCCACACCGTCCACACCGCTGCCGGAGAGCTCCAGCAGGTTGGAGGCGTTGATGCCGCCAATGCCCACCACAGGGATGGACACGGAGGCGCAAATCTCCTTGAGCTGCTCCATGGACAGGCTGGTGGCATCCTGCTTGGTGCTGGTGTTGAACACAGCCCCTACGCCGATGTAGTCCGCCCCGGCCTGTTGGGCGGCCACCGCCTCCTGAACAGTCCCGGCGGAGATACCCAGAATTTTGTCCGGGCCAATCATGGCCCGAATGTCCCGGCCCTGGATATCGGACTGGCCCACGTGGACCCCGTCGGCGTCGATGTCCAGGGCGATTTCCACGCTGTCATTGACCACGAAGGGAACACGGTAGCGGGCGCACAACTCTTTGAGGGCCTGGGCCTCCTGCTCAAAGGAAGAGGCATCCAGGTCCTTCTCACGAATCTGTAAGAAGGTGGCGCCTCCCTCCAGAACTTCCTGGCACACGTCCACCAGAGTCTGGCCGGGCTTGAGCCACATGCGGTCGGTGACGGCGTAGAGCAGCATGGAGCTGCGGATTTCATCTTTTGTAAACTTCATAGCGCATCTTCTCCTGTAGTTGTTCCTCGGTCAAGTTAAAAATCCCGTCAATGAGATCGGTGCGGAAGGTGGCGTTGCCCGTGCCCTTCTTCAGCCGCTGTTCCTCCGCCAGTTCACCGGCCACACCCATGGCGGCCATGGCGGACACGGTGGCAGCAAAGGTGTCTTGGGGCAGAGCGCCGCAGAAGGCCCCGATGAGGGAGGTGAGCATGCAGCCGCTGCCTGTGATACGGGCCATGGTGGCGCAGCCGTTGCGCAGCACCACCGTCTCATTCCCATCAGAGACAATGTCCAGCACTCCGGAGATGGCAATCACGGTGTGGAGCTGTGCGGCCAGAGTAGCGGCCATCTCCACGGCCTCCCCCAAATTCTCCTCTGTGATGGCGTCCATGGCGCTCACATCCACACCGCTGCCCACGGCGTGCTGGCCGGCCAAAAAGCGAATCTCCGAGGCGTTGCCTCGAATGGCGGCAAACTGCACCTGGTCCAGCAGGCGCTTGGACTCATCCCGGCGCAGCTGGGTACCTCCGGCGGCCACTGGGTCCAGCACCACGGGCTTGCCCAGCTCGTTGGCCTTGCGCCCGGCCAAAATCATGGAGTCCACAAAGTCCATGGCCCCCATGTTGCACACCAGGGCGTGGGCGCTGCACACGGCCTCCTCCACTTCCCGGATATCCTGGGCCATGGAGGGGGAAGCGCCAGAGGCCAAAATGATGTTGGCGCAGTCGTTGACGGTGACAAAGTTGGTGATGCACTGGACCAGGGGAGCAATCTTGCGCACCTGATTCGGCGGTTGTGTGAAGCGATTCATGTGTTCTACTTCCTTCCAAAGAAAAATGGGAGACGACCTGGCAGGCTGTCTCCCAACGAATCTCTCACAAGCTTCCTACGTCGGCATTACCCGCATCAGGTTCACGGGTCGATGGTCACACCATCCTCTCAGCCTGTGTACAAACTCCCCAAAGGGTATTATAGGGCTTCTCTAGTCCAAAGGCAAGGGGAGAAGAGAAAATACTGTAAATTTTTCTTGTGAAATACCTGGGCAAGAAGAGACAATACTGGTGAAAACGGAGTAATTACTTGTAACGGCGTGGTTTTGATTGACAACTAATACTATTAGTTTTTGGAGGAATGAATATGAGTGCAAAGGGATTGACCAGAGAGGTCATTGTGTCCGAGGCGGTGGCCTGCATGGAACACACCGGACAACCCACCGTGTCCCTCCACGAGTTGGCCCGCAGGCTGGGGGTAAAGACCCCGTCACTGTATAACCACATACAAAATACCCGACAGCTCCAGCGAGAGGTGTTCCGCTATGCCATTGACAAATTTGTGGCCCATCAGGAGGCAGCGGTGGCAGGGAAGGAGAGGGACCAGGCGGTGCGGGCGTTTGCCCAGGCCTATCACGCCTTTGCGGTGGAGAATAAGGGGCTGTATCGGCTGATTATGTCCATTCCCTCCCAGGAGGATGACCAGGCCAAGGAACTGGCTCTGCCGCTGCTGAAAACGGCGGTGGAGGTCCTCTCCGGCTATGGTCAGCCCCAGGAGCGGGTGGCCCACTGGCAGCGGGTGTTCCGTGCCATCCTCCACGGGTTCATTGCCCAGGAGGACTTGGGGTATTTTTATTACTACGATACCACTGATGTGGGGGAGAGCCGGGACATTGCCATCCAGTGTTTCCTGGACGGACTCCACGCCGAGGTGGATGACGGAGAGAAGAACAGAGCAGGAGAGAGAACCCATGACGAAGAATAATGAGTTATTTACCACCATGCCGGTGGGAAAGGCGGTGGCCAAGCTGGCCATTCCCACTGTGGTCAGCCAAATCATTGTGATTCTGTACAGCTTGGCGGATACCTTTTTCATCGGGCAGATTGGCGATCCCAACCAGATCGCCGCCGAAACTGGTTTGGCCAAGGAGTACGTGGAGAAGTACGCCGGATACACCACCGCAGATACCCTCTACGGCAACGCGGCCAGCGGACGAGATCGGGACGGGCAGTCTGATATGGATAAGATGTGGTTTGCACAGAAGAAGGTGGTCACCGATCTGGCAGAGAAGGAGCCCTGTGTCATTGTGGGCCGATGCGCGGACCACATCTTGCGCAACACCGCCGACTGCCTCACCGTGTTTATCCATGCCTCCGACGAGAAGCGAGCGGAGCGTATTGTCACGGTGTACGGTCAGAGAGAGGAATCCCCTATCCAGCGCCTCCACGACAAAGATCAGAAGCGTAAGGAATTCTATGAGCTGTACACAGGCACTCAGTGGGGGCAGGCAGATAACTATGACCTGTGCTTGGACAGCGGAAGACTGGGCATTGAGCCCTGTGTGGATATGATTGCAGCCCTGTATCAGCAGCGATGCAAGGCTACAGCGACATAATTGGGCATCAAAAAATCCCCATCGCACTTGGGTGCGATGGGGATTTTTGTGTAGTAGGAGGGAAGAATTACTTCTTCTGCACGTACTTCAAGCAGTCCAGAGTGACGGCCACCAGGATGATGATGCCGGAGAACACGAACTGCAGGTTGGTGTCGATACCCAGGGTGGTCAGGGAGTAAGTCAGAGCGGTGAAGATACACACACCGACCACAACGCCGGAGATCTTACCGATACCACCGGTGAAGGACACACCGCCCACAACGGCAGCGGCGATGGCGTCCATCTCCCAGCCTTGGCCGTAAGCAGCGGAACCGGAGCCCACCATGCGGATACACTCCAGCCAGGAGCCGAAGCCATAGAGGATACCGGCCAGGATAAAGGCGCCCACAGTGATGGCGAACACGGAGATACCGGACACGGAAGCGGCCTCAGGGTTGCCGCCCACGGCGTACAGGTTCTTACCAAAGGTGGTCTTGTTCCAGATGAACCACACGATGACCACAGCGGCCACAGCCCACAGGATGATGGTGGGGAACTTGCCGATCTTGGGGATGATCATGCTGGGGATGGTGGTCTCAATGGCGCCGAAGGACACGCCCTTGGTGCCGTAGGTCACCAGACCGAAGATGACCAGCATGTTGGCCATGGTGGCGATGAAGGGGTGCATCTTGAACTTGGCAGTGAAGAAGCCAGCGATGGTGGTGAAGATGGTGCACAGCACGATGCAGACCACCAGAGCCAGAACCACACGAGCAGGCACAGACATGCCGGTGAAGTCAAACACATGGCCAAACACAGAGCCGGTGTTGACACCCTGGTGCATGATGATGGTGGCAGCGGTCATGCCCATGCCCATCATACGGCCGATGGACAGGTCGGTACCGGCCAGCATGATCAGACCAGCCACGCCCAGAGCCAGGAACATACGGGGAGAGGCCATCTGGAGGATGTTCAACACGTTGTTCACAGTCAGCAGTTGCACGCCCTTGACAGCGGGAGTGATGAAGCACAGGGCGATGAAGATGACCAGAATGGCCAGATACAGGCCGTTCTTCAGCAGGAAGTTCCGGGTGTTGAAGGTGTAGCGGTAGTTCTCCACCTTCTGGGCCAGGGTCTCACCCACGGTGAACTTGGACATGCGCAGCAGATCGATGAGGTGGAACTTGTGCTCATAGGCGGCATGACGGCGATCCTTGACCTCCTGAAGGTCCTTATTCAGGGCCATCTTGGCGTCAAAGAGGCGGTTTTTGTGGACGTACTTCTCGTCCTTGATCTCGTGGGCATCGGTGAGCTTGGACAGGGTCTTCTGGTGCTCCTGGTTCAGCTCAGCCACGGTGGCACGATACTTCTCCTGGGCGAAGGACTTCTCCTCTTTGCAACTGGCGGCCACGTACTGGAAGTAGTCCTGGTTGAAGTGGGCCTTCAAATAGGTTTCGGCGTCGGCAATCAGCTTGGACACCTCAGCCTTGTTCTTGGCCTCCACAGCCTTGGCCTTCTCCAGCTCCTTGCGCCAACCCTCAGCGATGGACTCCTTCTCCTGTTTGGTGTAGATGCGGTCCCGCTTCAGGCTGTCCAGGTTGCTCTGAATTTCCAGCACCTTGTCAGTGCCGTCTGCCCGGAGGGCGTCGATTTTTGCTTGAATGCTACCGACATACTCGTCGATGGACTGGCGGAGCTTGTCCTCCTGCTCAGCCGTCAAAATATTTGTTTTCACAGGTGCCATATACAACTTCTCCCATTAAAGGTATTTTGCGCTCAATCTCAAGAGCTCTTCCTGGTCGGTCTCCTTGGTGTTGACGATGCCGGACAGACGACCATTGGACATTACGCCGATGCGGTTGGTGATACCCAAAATCTCCGGCATCTCGGAGGAGACCACGATGACGGTCTTGCCCTGCTTGGCCATGTTGATGATCAGTTCGTAGATCTCGTACTTGGCGCCCACGTCAATGCCGCGGGTGGGCTCGTCCATCATGAAAATCTGGGGCTCACGCTCCAGCCAGCGGCCGAAGATGACCTTTTGCTGGTTACCACCGGACAGGCTGGTGATCATATCTTCGGGGCCCATGCACTTGGTGTGCATGATGCGGATTTCCTTGTTGGTGGCCTTCACCATCTTGGGGTCGGACAGGGCCAAACCGCTCTTGTATTGATTCAAGTTGGCGATGGTGGTATTGAAGGTCAAGTCACACTTGAGGAATAGACCGTTGGCCTTGCGCTCCTCGGTGATGAGGGCGAAGCCATGGTCGATGGCCTCTTTGGCGGTGCTGAAGTTCATCAACTTGTTGCGGAAGTACACACGGCCAGAGGCACGGGTACGGATGCCGAAGATGGTCTCCATCAACTCGGTACGGCCGGCACCCACCAGGCCGTACAGACCAAAGATCTCGCCTTCCTTCACATCGAAGGAAATATCCTGGAGGTGAGGAGCAAACTTGGTGGACAGGTGCTGCACCGACAGAATGGTGTCTCCGGGAGTGTTGTCCACCGGGGGGAAGCGGCTTTCCAGGGAACGGCCCACCATGGCGCTGATGAGTTCGCCCATGTTGGTCTCCTTGGAGGGCTTGGTCATGACCAAGTTACCGTCTCGCAGCACCGAAATCTCATCACAGATTTCAAAAATCTCATCCATCTTGTGGGAGATGTAAATCAGGGAGATGCCCTGATCCCGGAGCATCCGCATCATCTCAAAGAGCTTGTCCACCTCTTTGACGGTGAGGGAGGAGGTGGGCTCGTCCAGCACGATGACCTTGGCGTTGTAGGAGATAGCCTTGGCGATCTCACACATCTGCCGCTGGGACACCGACATGTTGCGCATGGGCTGGGTCAGGTTTACCGTCATGCCCAGTTTGCGGAACAATTCGGCGGCTTTTTTCTTCATGACACCCTCGTCCACGACACCAGCCTTGGTGGGGTATCGGCCCAGGAACAGGTTGTCCATGACGTTGCGCTCCAGGCACTGGTTCAGTTCCTGGTGCACCATGGCAATTCCGTTTTCCAAGGCGTCCTTGGGGCCGGAGAAGTTGATCTCCTTGCCGTCGAAGTAAATTCTGCCCTCGTCTTTTTGGTATGTACCGAACAGGCACTTCATCATGGTGGATTTACCGGCGCCGTTCTCGCCCATCAGGCCCATGACGGAGCCCCGCTTCAAATCCAGATTGATGTGATCCAGCACCCGGTTACGACCGAAGGACTTGCACATACCACGAATTGACAGGACAATATCGTTCTTTGCTTCTGCCATTCTCGTTACTCCTGTTTCAAATTGACAGGTTACCCTGCCGAGATTATCACGTACAAACTATTAGGGAGAATTCCTTCTGCCGTACAGTGAGAATCGCTTCTCCTGAACGGAGAATTCCTTCTCCCTAATAGCGTATGTTACAACTGATTAGCGAACTGGAATTTTACCACGTAGCTACAGATTACTGAGACAGCTTGGTGGTGTAAGTGACAGCGTTGTCGGTCTTCACCATGTTGATGGCGAAGGCATCGTAGGCGCTGGGGTTGGTCAGACGGTCGGACACACTACCCTCAGACTGACCATCGCCCTGAACGTACTCAACATTCAGGTTCAGCAAATCATCATACTTCTCCAGCAGGGGCTGATAGGTGCCGCCCAGGAAGGTGTCGTTGGAGTTGTAGACACTCAGCCACACCTTCTTCTCGGGGCTGGTCTCCTTGTCCAGCTGCTTGGAAACAGGCTCCCAAATCACGGTGGAGTCCAAGAAGTCCTCATAGTTGTCCTTGGTTACGGCTACGTTCAGAGCGTAGTAGGAACGAGTGGCCTCATCATACTTGTACACGTCCTCGCTCAGCACGTTACCAGCGGCATCCTCAGTGCCGATACCGGTGTCCATATCCACGTTGTCCAGAGCGTTGCGGATCACGCGGAGGGTCAGGTAGGCCTGCACGTCGGCGTGCTGGCTGATGGTGCCGCCGTAACCATTGGCGATGGCCTTAACGGCGTCGGAGTTGGCGTCATAACCAAAGGTGGGAACCTTCTCCTTGTTGGACCAAGCGTTGAACATGGACATGCCCATGCCGTCGTTGTTGGAGGCCACGATGTCGATCTGGTCACCGAAGGAAGAAGCCCAAGTGGTGATGGCGTTACCAGCGGTGGGGGCATCCCAAGTGGAACCGGCGTTACTCTTCATCTCCTGAGAGGCCAGCTCACGGACGATGTAGGTCTTGCCGTCGATCTCCAGCTTGCCGTCCTGAACGAACTCGGACTTGCCGTCGGTGTTGATGCCAACGGGATTGCTGACGATGGTGCCGTCATCCTTGGTCACAGCAGTGCCCAGAGCGGAGCGGACGCCGCGGGTACGGGCGATGGAGTCGTTGTGGCCGATATCGCCCACGGCCAGCACGTAGCCGATGATGCCGTCGTTGTTCTTGTCGATGTTAGCGATGTTGGCCTTGATGTAGTCCAGAATCATCTGGCCCTGAAGCTCGGCACCCTGGTTGGCATCGAAGCCCACGTAGTAGGTGTCCTCGTTGAAGTTCAGAGCCTCGGTATTCAACTCGCCGGTGGTGGAGTTGGAGGGCTGACGGTTATACCAGACAACGGGCTTATCCTTGTTAGCGACGGTATCGCTGCCGCCCTCGCCGCCGCCACCACAGGCAGCCAGACTGAAAGCCATAGCAGCAGCCAGAGACAAAGCAAGCACTTTCTTCTTCATAACGATTCTCCTTTTCAAATTTAGGTGATTGACGGAGCATACGCGAGCTCCATCTCTTGTCCTCTATGTTACCGAAATTGCCTGGCGAAAACAAGGTGAAAAATCACCGAAAGAAGGGCAAAAAATTATTCCAACTGAACAACATGCGAAAAAAACAAATGCTCAAATTGTGCATTATGACGGGTCTTTGCGCTGTTCAAAGGCAAAAAGCGCTTTTTGGCTGTCGATGGAGAATAAATTATTCCGATCGACAATCTGCGTGGAGGTGTCCACGGTGGGGGCCACTTGTTTACCCTGTCCCGTGAGAAGCTTGTATGCGCTCTCCACGCCCAGGTACCCCATGGCGTAGGGGTTTTGCACGATGAGGGCATCGACCGTGCCATTTTGCAGGCCGTCCACGGTACTGACGTTGGAGTCAAAACCCACCAAAAAGATGTCATCGGCGGCATCCCGATTCTCGATGGCCTTGGCGGCACCCACGCTGGTGGGCTCGTTGAAGGCCAGCAGGACGTTGATCTCCGGGTGTTGGGTGAGAAGGGCGGTGGTATCGGTCTGGGCAATGTGGGACTCTGCCAGGGTGTTGATGACACTGACCACTTGGGCTCGACCGCTGCGGGTGAACGTCTCCACAGCTCCTCGCTCCCGCTCCTGGCCGTTGGCAGAGCTGATATCATAGTTGATGATACCCACGTGCAGCTCTCCCTCCATCCGGGCGAGAGCGGCTTGAGCCGCCATCTGTCCGGCGGCATAGTTGTCCGTGCCAATGTAGGTGCTCACAGCCTGAGAGTCCACGTTGCTGTCAATGGCCACGATTTTGACCCCTTTTTGGGCGGCGGCATCAATGGCGTCTGCGTTGTTGTCATAGTGGATGGCGGAGAAGACCAGGGCCTCAGTGCCTGCCTGAACGGCTTTATCCACCATCTGATTTTGGGTTTCATAGTCCTCCTCGGCATCAGGGCCTACGATGTTGAGGTCCAGGTTGTACTCAGTGGCCGCTGCCTCAGCTCCCGCAAAGACCGAAAGCCAAAACTCCGTCTGGGTGGATTTGGCGATGAGGGTGACGGTGTGGGGGGCAGAGATGCTGGAGGTCGAAGTGCAGCTGCACAGCAGCAGGGACAAGGCTGCTGTGAGTGCGGCCAGAATGCGTTTATTTCCCTTCATAATTTCCCTCCCAAAGCTTCGGCATGCGAATCTCCACACAGGTGCCCACATCCAGCTTGCTGGTAATGGTGAGACCGTATTCCTTGCCAAAGTAGATTTGCAGACGGTCGTTGACGTTGCGGATCCCGATGCCGGTGCGCTCCTTGGGGCCGTGCTCCAGGATGGCCACGATCTGCTCCTGGCTCATACCCACTCCATTGTCCTCTACTCGGAAGACAATATCCTCCCCATCTTGCTGGACGTATACGTCAATGCGCCCTTCGTCCACTAGCAGATCCAATCCGTGGTTGATGGCGTTTTCGATGATGGGCTGGAGGGTGATTTTGTTGCACAGGTAGTGCAGACAATCAGGGTCCACGTGGAAGTGGTAGGTAAATTGATTTTTATACCGGTATTTCTGGATTTGCAGGTAGCTCTCCGCGTGCTCAATTTCCCTGGAAATGGGGATGAGCTCGTGGCCTTTGCTGATGCTGATGCGGAACAGACGGGCCAGGGCGTGGACCATTTTCACGGCATCGGCGTTACGACCCTGCTCACACATCCAGGCGATGGAATCCAAGGTGTTATAGAGAAAGTGAGGGTTAATCTGGGCTTGCAGAGCCTTGAGCTCGGTTTTCCGCAGATTGACCTCCTCCTCCCGCACGGTGTTCATCAGCTGTTGAATGCGCATGACCATGTGACCGAAGGAGCAGGACAATTCCTGTACTTCCCGGGTACCGCCCACGGGGTAGTAGTCGAAGTGGTCGGCATCGGACTCAAAGTCCTCCATGGCAGACTCCAGAGAGCGGAGGGGGCGGGAGAGCAGGCGGGAGAGCAGCCAGCTGGTGAATAGGGCGGCCAGAAGCACCATGGCGGCGATGAGCAGGGACAGGTGTACCATCTCGCTGACGTTGCGGTTGACCAGCTCGTCCACGTAGCTGACACCCACTACCCGCCAATCGCTGCCCTCCACACTGGTGAGGGAATAGATGACGGTGTCATTGGCCCAAGCGCCGTCCTCCATTTGAGAGAGCTTGGCCGTGTCCTCGGATTTCAGGCCGGAGTAGAGCAGCTGCTGCTGGGGGTGATAGACCATGTTGCCGTCCCCGTCCATCAAAAAGCAGTAGCCCCGCTGTCCAATGCTTACATTATTAATATAGCTGGAGATGCTGGAAAAGCTCAGATCCAGGGAGACCCAGGCGGCAGAGCCGTCCTGGGGTAGGCGGGAAGTCATGGTGACCACCCAGGGGTAGTATCCCTCAAAAATACTCTCCACATGGGGAGCGGACATGTAGGGCCCCTGGGAGGCCTGGGCTTTCTCCAAATCAAAGGAGAGGTTTTGAAGGATGTTGTCCTTGGGTTTGCGGTCGGGGGACCAGCACTGGAGCAGCTGGCCGTCGTGGGAATAGCTGGTCACCGCCACCACGTCGGGGCGGAACTCCAGAAAGGCGGACAGCAGCTCATCCCGGCTCTCGTCGGTCTCCGACATGGACTGCTCCACCAGTTCCATGGCCTGACGCATATCAGAAAGGTAGTTGGACACGGTGGTGGACACCTGAGACACGGCCTGCACACTGGTGGTGCGGGCGTTCTGTACCATGGCCTCCTGGTAGCGGTTTAAAAACAAAGCCAGAAAGCAGCACATGGTGATGGCCACCACGCCCACCACCATGGCTACCAGGATGGTGGTGATGCGCAGGCCGGTCTGGACGTTGTTTTTGCTCAAGCCTGGCCACCCGCCTTTTCCGCCTCCAGCCTGCGGCGCAGGGCGTTGGGGGACTCGCCGCAATACTTCTTAAAGCAGTAGCTGAAGTAGTGCTGATCGGTGTAGCCGCAGCGTTGGGAGATGTCCTGGATTTTCAAATTGGAGTTGATGAGCAGTTCCCGGGCCGCTTCCATGCGCTTGCGGATGAGAATGTTGATAAAGGTCTCTCCGGCATATTTCTTGATGCAGGAGCTTAAGTGGTTGGGGCTGACGTCCAGCATGGCGCTCAGGGACACCAGGGAGAGATTGACATCCATGTAGTGCTGGTCCAGAGCCTCCAGGGCCCGCTGACACAGGTTGTTTCCACCTTTGATGGAGGGGGCCAAGTCGCTGATAAACTGCACGCAGCTCTCCGACGGGTCCCCTTGGCGCAGGGCCTCCATGGCCTCCTTGTAGGCACCGTGCAGGGCGGTGAGGGAGCGTACCATGCGGCTGACCCCGATGCGGCAGCGTCGGCCCAAAATGCGGGAGGCCATCTGGGGAATCTCATCGGCTAGAATGTGCAGATACTCCTCAAAGTCCGAGGGGTTGCCCAGCAGGACCGAGATGACCTTGCCGGCGGAGAAAAAGCTCAGGCCCCGCAGGTATTTGGCGGCCAGAGTGTCCACCGACGCCACAAAGGCGGGGGTGGTGCAGTTGTTTCCCTCGTCGTCCAGCAGGGAGGACACCATCACCGTGTAGCAGGGCTTGTCCAGGTTGTCCCGCAACAGGCCGCACTGGCGGCCGTATTCCAGAGCCTGCTCCTCGTTGCCCGGCTCGGAATAGGCGTCCAGCACCAGAGGCATGAGCATGGCGGCCTGGAGATCGTGCTCCACATTACGGGAGGAGGCCTGGCGGAACATGGCGAACTGAGCGTCAATCTTCTGGCGGATGATGCGCAGCTCAGCCCCCAGGCCCTCCAGCGTCAGGGGCTTGAGCATGTAGCTGATGATGTTGTACTGAATGGCCTGCTTGGCATATTCAAAATCATCGTAGCCGCTGAGAAAGGCGATGTTGGTGGCAGGGCGTACCTCTCGCACATGGCGGGCCAGCTCAATGCCCGAGATAAAAGGCATGCGGATATCGGTGAGCAGCAGATCCGGCTCATATTGCTCCACCAGCTGGAGGGCATCCAGTCCGTTGCTGGCGCTGCCCAATAGATTGAATCCGTACTCCTGCCATGGAATCATGGAGCATACGGCTTCCCGGAGTTCGTCCTCGTCATCGGCGACAATGACCGTGTACAGTGTCTTAGTGGCCATGGGGGTATCGATCCTTTCTCTATGTCTCAGAAGGGTGGAAGCACACACAAGGTGGTACCCAACGGAATGGACAATCAATAATAGCAGATTTCTTCTTAGTATAGCAGATTTGCAGGACAGAGACAAATATTTCTTGGAGGGAACTGTAAAATCAGCTGTTTCCCAGCCGGGTGACGGTCATAGATACGGCATCGGCCAGATAGTTGCCGCCAAAGGGGGCTACCTGGAGGGTGGTGGGGACGTCAGTGACAGAGATGGGGACGGTGAAGGACACCTCCGAGGACTGGGTGGCGTTTTGAAAGGTGAAGGGCACCGAGGCCCCGGGCTGCACCGAGCCATTGACCTCCAAGGAGGTATTGATGTTTACGGGAAAGGTGTTGTTGGCGGTGGGGGTGATGACGCCGTGAAACTCCACCGAGTACACCCCGGGCTGGTTGATGGTAAAAGTGTCACTGCCCGAGGTGTGGCTGATGTCGGTACCCAGGCTCAGAGCGTTGCGGTCAAAGGTGATGGGGGTGCCGGAGGCCCCAGGCTGGGGCGGTGTAGAGTAGGAGGACACCAGACTGACGGGCTGGGAGGTGCCGGGCAGACCCTGGGGAATGGTGAAGTTGAGCACGGCGTTTTGGGCGGTGCCGGAATTGGTCACCTCCGCCGGGGTGCCCGGGGCTCCAGTGGTGACTGTGCCAATGGTCACCGTGGCGGCGGCCCCAGGAGGTCCGGGTGGACAGACGCAGGACTGGGGCATATAGAGGGAGCAGAAGGGAAAACAGCCGTTGCGGCTGGCACGGCAGACCGGACAGTGACAGGAACAGTGTCGGCGCATGGAAATCCTCCTTACTTCGGTAGGCTATCCCATGCTATGCTCCATTTATCGAAATGGTTTCAGCAAACTGCGAAATTTCCGTTGACGAACGGTGGGGGAGGAGTACAATAGAATTCATATAAGGTATGGGGCGGCGAGATCGCCCTGGGTTTACCGGAGAGGAGTGAAGGCATGCAGTACCACATTCAATTGGATGCGCCCATGCTGGAGGGGGCGGAATATGCCATCCTGGCAGGAGATCCCGGCCGCATTGAGGCCATCGCGCAGCACCTGGACCGGCCCAAACGCCTGGGCCAGAACCGGGAATACACCAGCTTCCTGGGCTATGTGCAGGGCCGGCCAGTGCTGGTGATGTCCCACGGCATCGGCGGACCGTCCACCGCCATTGCGGTGGAGGAGCTGGCCCAGCTGGGCATCAAGACCATGATTCGCGTGGGCACCAGCGGCGGCATGCAGCAGCAGGTGCGGGCTGGGGATGCGGTGATTGTCCAGGCTGCCATTCGCCAGGACGGCACCAGCCGGGAATACCTGCCCATTGAGTACCCGGCTGTGGCGGACTTCGATGTGACGGCCGCCCTGAAACAGGCGGCCCTCCGGCTGGGCCAGCCCCACCATGTGGGAGTGGTGCAGTGCAAGGACAGCTTTTATGGCCAGCACTCCCCCCAGCGCATGCCAGTGAGCTATGAGTTGCTCTCCAAGTGGGATGCCTGGATTCAGGGAGGCGCTCTGGCCAGCGAGATGGAGACGGCAGCCCTGTTCACCGTGGCTTCGGTGCTGCGGGTGCGGGTGGGGGCCGTCATGCTGTGCATCTGGAACCAGGAGCGGGACAAGGCGGGCCTGCCCCACGAGGAGTGCCACGACACCCAGGGAGTCATCCACCTGGCCGTTCAGGCGGTGGCGGAACTCATGGCTCAGGATGGGCAGTGAGAGGGAAAATATGCCCTGTAAACATATGGTAATTATTGACATGCGGCCTTTTGTGGTGTATGATAGCGTGTACCGGACAGGGAGAACTCCCTGCTTTGGTGGAAAGGGATATAACTTGACAGCCCATGGTACAGCCTGATCGTTGGCTGGATGCACAACAGGAGGACAATCGGTGAAACATTCAATACGCAAAGGAATTCTGCTCAGTGCCTTGTTGGGAGCCTTTCTCTTGACCAGCGGGTGTACGGCAGGAATGGCCCAGCAGCCCCAGGAACATCCCATCGCAGAACAGCAGAAAACCGAGGTGGAGGCCACCCCGGAACCCACCCGTACCCCAGAGGTAGGGGGCAAGGGAATTGCCGCGGTGGAGGAGCCGGAAGGACCGCTGGCCCCCAGTGGAAAGAGCTACGAGTACTATGAGACGGTGGAGCCTACCTATGTGGATGGCGTACTGCTGGTCAATAAAGAGTATGCCCTGCCCCGGGATTATGGAAACGGGGAGGACGCCACGGCCTATCAGGCCTTGCTCAAGCTTCAGCGGGCGGCTCGGTGGGCTGGCTATTCCATGGACTTGATGAGCGGATACCGCTCCTTTGAGACCCAGGAGGAGCTGTACAACGACTATGTGGCGGTGGACGGCGTGGAGAAAGCGGACACCTACTCCGCCTGGCCGGGCCACTCGGAGCATCAGACCGGACTGGCCTTTGATGTGGGTTGGGTGGACCTGCAATTTGCGGACACCCCAGCAGGCCGCTGGCTGGCCAACCACGCCCACGAGTACGGCTTCATCATCCGCTACCCGGAGGGGAAGGAAGACATCACTGGGTATCAGTACGAGCCTTGGCACATTCGATACTTGGGGGTGGACTTGGCCACCAAGGTACACCAGAGTGGACTGTGCTTGGAGGAATATCTGGGCCTGATTTGATAAAAAATGGGGGAGAGCAGAACGCTCTCCCCCATTTTTTATGCAGTTAAGAACAAATAGAAGTAGAACAATAAAATGGCGGCTACAATACATGCCAGCGCAATCAGTAGAGTTTTTTTCATTGTGCACCTCCGTATTCTCCGCCCTCAAACTTGATGTCATACTTATCAGGACTGTAAACGTTTGCAAAGAAGCCAATGAGGATGGTTTCTGCATTGGCACGGGCATTTTCAAATAACCCATTGGCAATGGCATCTTGTTCGGCATTTTCTTTTAGTTCTTGCAGAGCGGTGTTGGTTTCCTCCAATGTAATTTCACGGAAAATACTTTCATCTTCCAAATATACCTCAAAGGAGTCCGGTAGAATGTCGCTGCTGATAATTTGGGGGTCTGGCAGATGCACCACAATGGTGTCATCGCCTTGGAAGCCCCAGGTAATGCCGGTGAAGTCGTAGCCTGCTTTGATGACAACGTCGTAGCTGTAGATATACTTGCTCTGAGTGAAAGGAATGGATATGCCAAAAATCTCTCGGTCAGCTTCAGTCATATTGACTTGGGTGCAGTAGGCAGATTGTGTGGCCAACTCCCCAATATCTTCAAATCCCAGCTTGGTAGATTTTTGAGTGGTGAACAAGCTGGAACGCACGAGCGCCAATATGACTACAATCACCACTGCTGCCACAAGGCTGCCAAGAAGCTTGCGAAGCAGGGGGGATTTTGGTAGATGAACGTTCCAGCGTTTCTGAGTGGGTGCGGACTCTGTGTTGGACATGGTATCCTCTCCTCTGATTTCCAGTTTTTCTCTCTCGTGCCCCATTATACTTCAATATATGGGGAGTTTCAACAGGAAAAGAAGCGGTACGATTCGAGTGTACAATTGCTGAGGAACGTGGACAACAGGTATGTGTGATGTTATAATAAACCAATCAATCTCAAAGGAGGCAATGAACATGATCGACTTTGAAAACGCCGACTTTCTCAAGCTGAAAGAAGTGGACAATGACACCTACGCCCAGCGCCTCACGCCTATGTTTGCGCCGGGGGAGGAGATGGTGGCCTCCTTCCGTACCGTGCGGGATGGCGTGGTATTCACCAACCGGCGCGTGATTACCATCAATATGCAGGGGCTGACGGGGAAGCGGACCGACTATACCTCCCTGCCCTATAAGCGGATTCAGGCCTTTTCCGTGGAGACCTCCGGGGTGTTTGACCTGGACAGTGAGCTGGAGCTGTGGTTCAGCAGCCTGGGCCGGGTCCGGTTTGAATTTACAGCTGGAGCGGATGTGGCCCGTATCTGTTCTGTGATCTCCCAGTACGCGCTGTAACCTTCCAGAGACAAAAAGAGACTCCATGTTCCGTAATGGAACCTGGAGTCTCTTTTTCTTATAGGATTACTTGCGCTCCATAATCACCTTGGCGATCTGGATCACGATGGTGGGGATGAGGGCCAGGCCCACGATCTCGCCCAGGTTGGCCACCCCAAAGGCGGGGGAGACCATAAACAGGGAGTTGAGACCGGGAACGAAGAGCACCAGCATCAGCAGCACCACACCAGCCAGAAACGCCCAGATGGAGGCCTTGTTGCTGGAGAACTTCAGCCGGAAGATGGACTCGGCGCCTCGGCAGTTGAAGCCGTGGAACAGGCGGGCCAGAGTCAGAGTGGAGAAGGCCATGGTGGTAGCCAGAGCGGCGTCGCCAGTCTGATAGCCCAGATAGAAGGCAATCATGGTGACAATGGCGATGAGCAGGCCCTGAACACCGATACGGGCCAGCAGAGGCCGGGTGAGAATGGGCTCCTTGGGGTCACGGGGCTTCTGATTGAGCAGCCCACGGCGGGCGGGCTCCATGCCGATGGCGATGGCGGGCAGGGAGTCGGTGAGCAGGTTGATAAACAGCAGATGCACCGCCTCAAAGGGAGCGGGCAGGGCCATCAGGGAAGCGTACACCACGCAGAAGATACCAGCGGTGTTGCCGGAGAGCAGGAACTGAATGGCGTTTTTGATGTTGGCATACACGCTGCGGCCGTTGACCACCGCCTTGACGATGGTGGCAAAGTTGTCGTCGGCCAGAATCATAGAGGCGGCGTCCTTGGATACCTCGGTGCCGGTGATGCCCATGGCCACGCCGATGTCGGCCTTTTTCAGGGCGGGGGCGTCGTTGACGCCGTCACCGGTCATGGACACGATGTTGCCCCTGCGCTGCCAGGCGTTGACGATGCGGATTTTGTGCTCCGGGGAGACACGGGCGTAGACGGAGACAGAGGCCAGGCAGGCGTCCAGCTGCTCGTCGGTCATGTTGTCCAGCTCCACACCGGACAGGGCCTGATCGCCTTCCTGGAAAATGCCCAACTGCTTGGCGATGGCGGTGGCGGTAATCTTGTGGTCGCCGGTGATCATGATGGTGCGAATGCCGCCCTGCTTGGCGTCTGCCACGGCCTGAATGGCCTCGGGACGGGGCGGGTCAATCATGGAGATGAGGCCCAGGAAGGTGAATTCCTGCTCATCCTCCAGGGACAGGGGGCGAATGGCGTCCAGCTCCCGATAGGCGAAGGCCAGTACACGCAGGCCCTCAGTGGACAGCCGGGTGTTGACGCGGCCGATCTCTTCTTTCATCTCCTGGGTCAGAGGCACCCGGCCCTCGCTGGTGAGCAGCCACTTGGAGCGGTCCAGCAGCACGTCCATGGCGCCCTTGGTGAAGAGAGTGGGCACGCCGTCAATGTCGTGGAGGGTGCTCATGAGCTTGCGGTCGGAGTCAAAGGCCAGCTCACCCAGGCGGGGGTGCTGCACTCGGTAAGTCTCCTCTTCCACCCCGAAGTGCTCGCCCAGCATCACCAGGGCTACCTCGGTGGGGTCGCCGATGGAGGTGCCGGTCTCCTCCTCGTGGGTGGCGTCACTGGCCAGCAGAGCGGCCTTCAGAAGCAGGCGCTGGACGTGGTTGGCCAGGTTCAGGTCCTTGCCTTCCACCAGAGCGCCGTCGGCGTACACCTTTTGAGGTGTCATCTTGTTCTGGGTCAGGGTGCCGGTCTTATCCGAGCAGATGACGGATACGCAGCCCAGGCTCTCCACGGCCTTCAGGTCCTTCATGATGGCGTTTTGTTTGGCCATCTTCTGGGTACCCATGGCCAGCACGATGGTGACAATGGAGGACAGGGCCTCGGGGATGGCGGCCACGGCCAGAGCCACGGCAAACATCAGAGCGTCCAGAATCTCCATGTTGCTGCGGAACACGGACAGGCCAAAGACGATGGCGCAGATGACCATGATGACGATGGCCAGCTTGGCGCTGAAGTTGTCCAGGCTCTCCTGGAGGGGGGTCTTGCGCTGCTGGGTCTGGTTCATCAAGGTGGCGATCTTGCCCAGCTCGGTGTTCATGCCGGTGGCGGTGACCAGCACGGTGGCACGGCCATAGGTGACCAGAGAGCCGGAGAAGACCATGTTTTTCTGGTCGCCCAGAGCCACCTGGTCGGCGTGGATGACGTCGGCGGTCTTGTCCACGCCCTCGCTCTCACCGGTGAGGGAGCTCTCATTGACCTTGAGGGAGTAGTTTTCCAGAATACGGCCGTCGGCCACCACCATGTCGCCGGCCTCCAGCAGCACGATGTCGCCGGGGACGATCTGGGTGGAGGGGATCTCCATGCGCTTGCCGTCCCGTAGGACTTTCGCTGTGGGGGAGGACATGGCTTTCAGGCTCTCCAGGGATTTTTCCGCCTTGAAGTACTGCACGGTACCCAGAATGGCGTTGAGGATGAGCACGGCGATGATGACGATGGTGCTCTCCAGATTGCCGGAGGCGGCGGAGATGAGGGCGGCGATGATGAGGATGATCACCAGCAGGTCTTTGAACTGCTCGGCAAAGACCTGGAGCACACCCTTTTTCTCGCCCTCAGCCAGCTGGTTGGGACCGAACTGCTGGGCCCGGGCTTGGGCTTCCTGGCCAGACAGTCCGTTGGCACTGGTGTTCTGAGTCTCCAGGGCCTGCTGCGGGGTTTGTTTGTAGTAGGCGTCTGTCATTGGTATTCCTTCCTTCCATGTGTTGAGTTGGGGGCGGAGAGGCAAAATAAAAAAGACCCTCCGCCAACTGCCCGCAAAGCGACAGTTGTCGAAAAGTCTTGTTACCACACAGGGTGCATACCGCCAGGCCAGCACGCTGACCGAGGTGTTGACGGCATAGCTTCAAACTACTCCCTTTTCAACTGCCGTCATTCTATCATGGGGGGGTGAGAAAGTCAAGGATGAATTTCCCTTTGCCCAGGATGGACGGAGGTACGTTCTCAGTATTTCCAGAGAATGGGGGCACTAAACGGGAGCGGCGTGCCATCGCCGCTCCCGTTTCCAGGTTATAGACCGCTGTTTCCGTAGTTGGACAGTACCCGGGCGGAGGGGTCATTTACGTCGCACCCCGGCCAGGTCTTGTTGGGCATCCAGAAGTCGGTCACCATCTGGCTCTGGCCGGGATAGTGGGCTTCAAACAGTTCCCGGTAGAGCAGAGACTCCTTGGTGAAGGGCTGGGCGTGGGTGTAGACCTTGCGCCGAGCCTGGAATTCCCGGTCAGTATAGCAGGTCTCTGCATAGGCTTTCAGGTCGTCCACCATGGAGTGGCCCACGGCGTCAGAGAAGGCCGCCTTCTCCCGGTAGAGAATGTGCAAAGGCAGCCAATCCCCTTCAAATGCACGGCGTAGCAAGTACTTTCCCTTGCCATAGGTGTTGCACTTCAGGCGGGGGTCAATGGCCATGACATAGCGCACAAAGTCCAAGTCACCAAAGGGCACCCGGGCCTCCAGAGCGTTCACCGAGATGCACCGGTCCGCCCGCAGCACATCGTACATGTGGATCTCCCGAATCCGCTTGGCGGCCTCCTCCTGGAAGGCCTGGGGGGAGGGGGCGAAGTCGGTGTACTTGTAGCCGAACAGCTCGTCGGAGATCTCCCCGGTGAGGAGCACCCGGATGTCTGTGCGTTCATGGATGGCCTTGCACAGCAGATACATGCCAATGCTGGCCCGGATGGTGGTGATGTCGTAGGTGGCCAGCAACTCCACCACCGGCTCCAGGGCGGTGAGTACATCCTGCCGGGTGATGATGACCTCGGTGTGGTCGCTGCCGATGTAGTCGGCCACCTCCCGGGCATATTTCAGGTCGATGGCATCCCGGTCCATGCCGATGGCAAAGGTGCGGATGGGGGTGGGGGAGGCTTTGGCGGCGACCGCGCACACCAGGGAGGAGTCCAGCCCACCGCTGAGGAGAAAGCCCACCGGGGCGTCGGACACCAGGCGTTTTTGAATCCCAGACACCAGCTTCTCCCGGATGTTGGTGCAGATGGTGTCCAGGTCTCCCTCCACCACCTGGTCCACGCGGGTCATGTCTGCATAGCGCACAAACTGTCCGTCCAGATAATAGTGGCCAGGAGGGAAGGGGAGAATGCGGCCCACCAGCCCCACCAGGTTTTTTGGTTCACTGGCAAAGAGAATGGCCCTGGCCTGGTCGTAGCCGTAGTACAGGGGTCGAATGCCCAGAGGGTCCCGGGCGGCGATCACGTGGCCACCTTGGGTGTCCAGAATGATACAGGCAAACTCCGCATCCAGCTGGGCGAACAGGTCCACCCCGTGCTCGAAATAGAGAGGGAGGAGAATCTCACAGTCGGACTGGCTCTGAAAGGTGTATTTGTCCTTGAGCTGTTCCCGTATGGCCTCAAAGCCGTACAGCTCTCCGTTGCATACCCCATAGCAGCCGTGGAGAACGAAGGGCTGCATTCCCTGGGGCTGTAGCCCCATAATGGCCAGGCGGTGAAAGCCCAGCAGCCCCATTCCGGTGTCCACAATGCGGGAGTTGTCCGGGCCCCGGGACTTGGTTTTGTAGAAGCCTTGGGTAAATGCTGTCACGTCAGCGTTTGGGGTGCAATATCCCATAATGGAACACATGTTGATGCCTCCTTGTGCGCCTGTGCCCATACCTCGGTGGAGGTATGGGCACAGGCAAGTGTATTCAAATAGGTGTTGTCATTACCGGACCCCGAACAGCAGCTGTCCGTAGGAGGGGTAGGGCCAGAAGGAACTGGCGGTGATGGTCTCGGCCTGGTCCACCGCCTGGCGCAGCTGAGCCATGGCGGGGAGCATCTCGTCCCGCACCGCCTCCGAGGTGGCGGTGACGTCCGCCATCTGCTCCACACGGTCCGTCACCACCTCCAGGGCTTCCATGCCCTGGGCGATCTGGTCGGTGAGGGTGCTCAGCTGCTCCAGCAGCTTGGTCTCGTGGGTGCAGGGCAGAGTACCCACCACGCTGCGCTTGGCAGCGATGCCCTGGGCCACGTGGGTGGCGTAGCTCTGGACGGCAGGGAGAATGTCCTGGCGGGCCATGTCGATCATGGTGTTGGCCTCGATTTCCACGGTCTTGCAGTAGTTGTCCAGCATGATCTCGCAGCGGGAGTGGAGCTCGGGCACGGAGAATACCCCGTGGCGGGTGAGCATCTCCACATTTTTCTCGTGGAGCAGATAGGGCATGCAGTCGGCGGTGGTGGGCAGGTTGAGAAGCCCACGGGCCTTGGCCTCGTCAATCCAACTCTCGTCGTAGCCGTTGCCGTCAAAGAGAATGCGTTTGTGCTGGCGAATCACGTCCCGGAGAATGTGGTGGATTTCCGCCACCCGATCCTGGGCCTGTTCCAGGCGGTCGGCGTACTGGCGCAGAGACTCTGCCACAGCGGCGTTGAGCATCATGTTGGCGCAGGCGATGGAGTTGGAGGAGCCCAACATGCGGAACTCGAACTTGTTGCCGGTGAAGGCGAAGGGGGAGGTGCGGTTGCGGTCGGTGGTGTCCCGGGGCAGCGGGGGCAGGGCGTGGACGCCCAGTTTGACGCTCTCAGCCTGGGGAGCGGTGTACTGGCTGCCCTCCTCCATGGACTTGAGAATGCCGGACAGCTCATCCCCCAGGAAGATGGACACCACGGCGGGGGGCGCTTCGTGGGCGCCCAGGCGGTGGTCGTTGCCAGCGGTGGCCACGGATAGCCGCAGCAGATCCTGGTAGTCGTCTACAGCCTGGATGACGGCGCACAGGAAGAGGAGGAACCGGGTGTTCTCGTGGGGCTTGGCGCCGGGGGAGAGAAGGTTCACTCCGGTGTTGGTGGCCATGGACCAGTTGTTGTGCTTGCCCGAGCCGTTGACTCCGGCAAAGGGCTTTTCGTGGAGCAGACACACCAGGCCGTGTTTGGCGGCCACCTTCTGCATGATCTCCATGGTCAGCTGGTTGTGGTCGGTGGCAATGTTGGTGGTGGTGTAGATAGGGGCCAGCTCGTGCTGCGCGGGAGCCACCTCGTTGTGCTGGGTCTTGGCCAGAATGCCCAGCTTCCACAGCTCCTCGTTGAGCTCCTCCATGTAGGCGGCCACCCGCTCCTTGATGTTGCCGAAATAGTGGTCGTTGAGCTCCTGGCCCTTGGGGGAGCGGGCGCCGAAGAGGGTGCGTCCGGTGTAGATGAGGTCGGGGCGCTGGTCGTACAGCTTCCGATCCACCAGGAAATACTCCTGTTCCGGGCCCACGGAGGTGCGCACCGACTTCACATCGGTGTCCCCCAGCAGATGGAGCACCCGCAGAGCCTGGCGGTTCAGAGCCTCCATGGAGCGCAGCAGGGGGGTCTTCTTGTCCAGTGCCTCGCCGCCGTAGGAACAGAAGGCGGTGGGAATACACAGGGTCTTGCCTTTGATGAAGGCGTAAGAGGTGGGGTCCCAGGCGGTGTAGCCCCGGGCCTCAAAGGTGGCCCGCAGCCCGCCGGAAGGGAAGGAGGAGGCGTCGGGCTCCCCTCGGATGAGCTCCTTGCCGGAGAACTCCATAATCACGCCGCCGTCGGGGGCGGGGGAGATGAAGCTGTCGTGCTTCTCGGCAGTGACGCCGGTCATGGGCTGGAACCAGTGGGTGAAGTGGGTGGCCCCCTGCTCCACCGCCCAGTCCCGCATGGCGGCGGCCACCACATTGGCCACGGGCAGGTCCAGGGGCGTTCCCTCCTCCATGGTACAGCGCAGGGAACGGTAAATATCTTGAGGAAGGCGGGCCTTCATCACACGCTGGTCAAATACCTGACTTCCAAAATAGCTGGGCACGTTGGTCATGTTCATCCATCCTCTCCAGAAAATAAAAAACGGACAGCGACGTCATAGAACTGAGCTCCATGACATCGTTGTCCGTTGGATGGGCCTATGATACGCCCCGTTTTCGCCAAAGTCAAGTGTGAAAATGCTGCAAAGTGAAGTGGCTGTTTCTGGAATAAACTTGTGAAAACTGCCATTTGTGTTCCAGGGGGTTGACAACCAGGAGGTGGTGTCGTATACTTTAACGAAATAAATAGTCCGCGCACGGCGCACGGATGTATTTACAAATAGGAGATTGACAAGGGTGTCAAGGAATCCCACGGACAAGGTGGTCTGAGGGTTCTTTGGCGCCCTTGTGTTCGTTTTACAGATATTCCAAAGGGGGAGTCACCATGACAAAGCCATCCATGCAAACCCTATACTGCCCGCAGCTGGAGCATGACAACTGCGGCATCGGGGCCGTTGTGGACATCCACGGCCGGAAAACCCATCAAATTGTGGCAGATGCCCTGCACATTGTGGAAAACCTGGAACACCGGGCCGGAAAAGATGCCCAGGGAAAGACCGGAGACGGCGTGGGCATTCTGGTTCAGATCAGCCACCGCTTTTTCACCAAGGTATGTGCCGAACTGGGCATTGCTCTGGGTGGGGAGCGGGAATACGGCGTTGGCATGTTCTTCTTTCCCCAGGATGAACTGAAACGCAGCCGGGCCATGAAGATGTTCGAAGTCATTGTGGCCAAGGAGGGGCTGGAGTTTTTGGGTTGGCGTCCAGTGCCCATCGCCCCCCAGGTGCTGGGGGAGAAGGCCCTGGCGTGTATGCCTGCCATCTACCAGGGCTTTGTGAAAAAGCCCCAGGACATCCCGGCGGGTCTGGCCTTTGACCGGAAGTTGTACATGGTGCGCCGGGTCTTCGAACAGAGCAACGACAACACCTATGTGCCCTCTCTGTCCAGCCGCACCATGGTCTATAAGGGGATGTTCCTGGTGGGGCAGCTGCGCACCTTCTTTTTGGATTTGCAGGATGAGGACTTCGACTCGGCCATCGCCCTGGTGCACTCCCGCTTTTCCACCAACACCAACCCCAGCTGGGAGCGGGCCCACCCCAACCGCTTCATCGTTCACAACGGGGAGATCAACACCATCCGGGGCAACGCCGACAAGATGCAGGCCCGGGAGGAGACCATGTCCACCCCCGCCTTCTCGGAGGACGATTTGACCAAGGTGCTTCCGGTGATCCACGCCGATGGCTCCGACTCGGCCATGCTGGACAACACCCTGGAGTTTCTGGTCATGAGCGGCATGGAGCTGCCTCTGGCGGTGATGGTGGCCATCCCCGAGCCCTGGAGCCACAACGACACCATCTCCCAGCCCCTCCGGGACTTCTACCAATACTACGCCACCATGATGGAGCCATGGGACGGCCCCGCCTCCATTCTCTTCTCCGACGGCGATGTGATGGGGGCGGTGCTGGACCGCAACGGCCTGCGCCCCTCCCGCTACTATATCACCAGCGATGGGCGGCTCATCCTCTCCTCGGAGGTGGGTGTGCTCCCCATCCCGGAAGACCAGATCGTCACCAAGGAGCGGCTGCACCCCGGGAAGATGTTACTGGTGGACACCGTGCAGGGCCGGGTGTACTCGGACCAGGAGATCAAGGAGCGCTACGCCGGGAAGGAGCCCTACGGGGAGTGGCTGGACAGCAATCTGGTGGAGCTCCACGACTTGAAGGTCCCCAACCAGCCGGTGCCCCCTCTGAGCCGGGAGTACTGCGCCCGGCTGCAAATGGCCTTTGGCTACACCTATGAGGAGTACCGCAACAGCGTGTGCTCCATGGCCCTCAACGGCAGCGAGCCCATTGGGGCCATGGGTGTGGACACCCCTCTTGCGGTGCTCTCCAATCAGTATCAGCCCCTGTTCCACTACTTCAAGCAGATGTTCGCCCAGGTGACCAACCCGCCCATCGACTCGGTGCGGGAGAAGATCGTCACCTCCACCACCGTCTACGCCGGGAAAAACGGCAATCTGCTCCAGGAGCAGCCGGAGAACTGCCGGGTGCTGAAAATCAACAACCCCATTTTGAACGATCTGGACCTGTTGAAGATCAAGACTATGAACCGTCCAGGCTTCCAGGTGGCCACGGTCTCCATCCTCTACTATAAAAATACCCCCATGGACCGGGTGCTGGAGCAGCTGTTTGTCCAGGTGGACAAGGCCTACCGCAAGGGAGCCACCATCCTCATCCTCTCCGACCGTGGGGTGGACGAAAACCATGTGGCCATTCCGTCCCTGTTGGCGGTGTCGGCGGTGCACAAGTACCTGGTGAAGACCAAGAAGTGTACGGCCATGTCCCTCATCCTGGAGTCCGGGGAGCCCCGGGAGGTGCACCACTTTGCCTGTCTGCTGGGCTACGGCGCCTGCGCCGTCAACCCCTACCTGGCCCACGCCACGGTGGCCCAGCTGGTGCAGGACGGGCTACTGCAAAAGGATTATTATGCTGCGGTGGAGGATTACGACCACGCCATCCTCCAGGGCATCGTGAAGATTGCCTCTAAGATGGGCATTTCCACCATCCAGTCCTACCAGGGCAGCCAGATTTTCGAGTGCATCGGCATCAGCCGGGAAGTCATCGACACCTACTTTACCGGAACCATCAGCCGCATTGGCGGCATCACCCTGGAGGACATCGCTGCCCAGGCCGATGCCCAGCACTCCAAGGCCTATGACCCCCTGGGGCTGGCGGTGAATCTGACTCTGCCCTCGGTGGGCCGCCACAAGATGCGCAGCCAGGGGGAGGAGCACCGCTACAATCCCCAGACCATCCACCTGTTGCAGCAGTCCACCCGTACCGGAGACTATCAGATGTTCCGGCAGTATACCGCCCAGGTGGACCAGGAGAACTTCGGCACCCTCCGCTCCCTCATGGAGTTCAACTACCCCGACCAGGGCGTACCTCTGGACGAGGTGGAGGGCGTGGACAGCATTGTCACCCGCTTCAAGACCGGTGCCATGTCCTACGGCTCCATCTCCCAGGAGGCCCACGAGGCCCTGGCGGTGGCTATGAACCGCCTCCACGGCAAGTCCAACAGCGGCGAAGGCGGCGAGAGTGACGAGCGGCTGGAGTCGGCGGGCACCGACCATGACCGCAGCTCCGCCATCAAGCAGGTGGCCAGCGGCCGCTTCGGCGTCACCAGCCGCTATCTGGTCAGCGCCAAGGAGCTGCAAATCAAGATGGCCCAGGGCGCCAAGCCCGGCGAGGGCGGCCACCTGCCCGCCCAGAAGGTGTACCCCTGGATTGCCAAGACCCGCCACTCCACCCCCGGCGTGAGCCTCATCTCGCCGCCGCCCCACCACGACATCTACTCCATTGAGGACCTGGCCCAGCTCATCTATGACCTGAAAAACGCCAACAAGTACGCCCGCATCTCGGTGAAGCTGGTGTCTGAGGCTGGCGTGGGCACGGTGGCCGCTGGCGTGGCCAAGGCGGGCGCCCAGGTGATTTTGATCTCCGGGTACGACGGCGGCACCGGAGCCGCCCCCCTGAGCTCCATTTTGGATGCGGGCTTGCCCTGGGAGCTGGGCCTGGCGGAGACCCACCAGACCCTGCTGAAGAATGATCTCCGGGACCGGGTGCGCATTGAGACCGACGGCAAACTCATGAGCGGCAAGGACGTGGCCGTGGCCGCCCTGTTGGGCGCCGAGGAGTTCGGCTTTGCCACCGCCCCCCTGGTCGCCCTGGGCTGTGTAATGATGCGGGTGTGCAACCTGGACACCTGCCCTATGGGTGTGGCCACCCAGAACCCGGAACTGCGCCGTCGGTTTATGGGCAAGCCCGAGTATGTGGAAACCTTCATGCGCTTCATCGCCCAGGAGCTGCGGGAGTACATGGCCAAGCTGGGGGTGCGCACGGTGGACGAGATGGTGGGCCGCACCGATCTGCTCCGCCAGAGAACCGATTTGACGGGCAACGCCGCCCAGGTGGATTTGAGTGGAATTCTGGCCCAGGTCCCGGACAGCCAGACCATTTTTGACCCCCAGCACGCCTACGACTTCCACCTGGAGCGCACCAAGGACGAGCAGGTGCTGCTCAAGAGCGCCAAGATCAAGGACAGCCTGTCCAGTGGCCGGGCCCACACCGTGGAGGTACAGCTGTTGAACACCGACCGCAGCTTCGGCACCCTGCTGGGCTCCGAGCTCACCCGCCGCCATCCCCACGGCCTGCCCCGGGACACCATCACCGTCCGCTGCCATGGCGCAGGCGGCCAGAGCTTCGGCGCCTTCATCCCCCAGGGCCTCACCCTGGAGCTGGAGGGGGACAGCAACGACTACTTCGGCAAGGGCCTGTCCGGCGGCAAGCTGGTGGTGTATCCCTCCAAGCAGGCGAACTTTGTCCCCCATGAGAATATTATCATCGGCAACGTGGCCCTGTACGGCGCCACCTCCGGCCAGGCTTACATCAACGGCATGGCAGGGGAGCGGTTCTGCGTGCGGAACTCCGGCGCCCGTGCCGTGGTAGAGGGCGTGGGCGAGCACGGCTGCGAGTATATGACTGGCGGCTGTGTGGTGGTCCTGGGCCCCACGGGCAAGAATTTCGCCGCCGGTATGAGCGGCGGCGTGGTGTACGTGCTGGACGAGGGCAACGCTCTGTATCGGAACCTGAACAAGGGCCAGGTGCTCATGGAGAAGGTGGAGAGCAAGTTCGACCGGGAGGAGCTGCAGCAGATGCTCCAGGACCATGTAGCCGCCACCGGCTCGGAGAAGGCCCGTCAGGTGCTGGACGACTTTGACGCCTATCTGCCCCGGTTCAAGAAGATTATTCCCGGGGAGTATAAGAAGCTCATGCAGTTCTCCGCCCAATTTGAAGAGCAGGGCATGAGCCGGGAAGAGGCCCAGATCGAGGCGTTCTACGCCAGCGTGGCAGGAAAGGAAGGTTGAGGAAGATGGGAAAGCCCACAGGATTTATGGAATATCAACGGCAGAACGGGCCTTCCGTCCCGCCTCTGGAGCGCATCAAGACCTTTGACGAGTTCCACACCACCCTCACCCTCCAGCAGCAACAGCAGCAGGGGGCCCGGTGTATGGACTGCGGCGTCCCCTTCTGCCAGGCGGGGATGATGATCGGCGGCATGGCCTCCGGTTGTCCCCTCCACAACCTGGTGCCTGAGATCAACGATCTGGTGTACCACGGCAACTGGGAACAGGCGTATATCCGCCTCAGCCGCACCCACTGCCTGCCGGAGTTCACCTCCCGGGTGTGTCCCGCCCTGTGTGAGGCGGCCTGCACCTGTGGAGAATACAGTGAGCCGGTCACCACCAAGGACAATGAGCGCCAGGTCATTGAGTACGCCTTTGCCCATGGCCTGGTGAGCGGGGAGCCTCCCAAGGTACGCACGGGCAAGCGGGTGGCTGTGGTGGGCAGCGGCCCGGCGGGGTTGTCTGCGGCGCTGCTGCTCAACCAGCGCGGCCACTCTGTGACGGTGTTTGAGCGCCACGACCGCCCCGGCGGGCTGCTGCGGTACGGTATTCCCAATATGAAGCTGGACAAGAAGGTCATCGACCGCCGCATTGCCCTCATGGAGCAGGCGGGGGTGGAGTTCCGGTGTAATGTGGACGTGGGCCGCACGGTCACCGCCCAGGAGCTGCTGGAGCAGTACGACCGGGTGATTCTGGCCTGTGGAGCCAGCCAGCCCCGGGACCTGCCAGTGCCCGGACGGGAGGCCCAGGGGGTGATGTTCGCCGTGGACTTCCTCACCCAGGTGACGAAAGAGTTGCTGGACAGCGACTTCCAGACTGTCCCCACTCATCTGGCCCAGGGCAAGCAGGTGCTGGTTATCGGCGGCGGCGACACGGGCAACGACTGCGTGGGCACCGCCATCCGACTGGGGGCAGCGGGGGTGACCCAGCTGGAGATGATGCCCAAGGCCCCGGAGACCCGCACGCCCAGCAATCCATGGCCCCAGTGGCCCCGGGTGCTGAAGACCGACTACGGCCAGCAGGAGGCCATCGCCGTGTTTGGCGAAGACCCACGCCGATACCAGACCACGGTGCAGGAGCTCAAGCAGGACGCAGAGGGCAAAGTGTGCGGAGCCGTGCTGGTGAGCCTGGAACCCAAAAAGGACGAGGCCACCGGACGGATGCAGATGGTCCCCGTGGAGGGCAGCGAGGTGGAGGTGCCCGCCGACCTGGTGCTCATCGCCGCAGGCTTTTTGGGCAGTGAGGAGTATGTGACCCAGGCCTTTGGCGTGGAGCGGGACGGCCGCACCAACGTGGCCACCCAGCCCGGCGGCTATGAGACCAGTGTGGAGCGGGTGTTTACCGCCGGAGACATGCACCGGGGCCAATCCCTGGTGGTATGGGCCATTGCCGAGGGCCGGGAAGCGGCCCGGGCGGTGGATGCCTCCCTCATGGGATACAGCAACCTATAATCATACAGAGAGTCCGGCACAGGAAGGTTCCTGTGCCGGACTTCTTTTATTCCTGTTTTCGGGCGTGCAGCTCTTCCACCAGGGCCCGAGAGCAGTGCTCGGTGATCTGGGCGATGGCGGCAATGGTGCCTGGGGTGTCGATGGCTTTTCCCTCGCACATGGCGTAGTAGCCCCCGAAAATGGCGAAGTTGAGATAGACATTGAAGAACAGATCGTCTTCATATTGGGGATAGGCCTGAAAAATCCGCTCCTTCAGGGCGGTGTGGAGTTTTACCACGAAATTTCCCCGCTGGGGGCCGGAAAACAGCTTGTCAATTCGGGCAGACTGGGCGTAAAAGGCCAGGAACAGCTCCTGGGTGAACTCTTTGGGGTGCTCCACCACGTATTGGGGGTGGGGGAGATTGTCCACCACCTGCTGGATGAGCTCCTGCTCCAACTGATCGGACAGGTGGTAGATGTCTGTGAAGTGGGTGTAAAAGGTGGACTTGTTGATCTCCGCCTTTTCACACAGCTCCTTGACCGTGATTTTCTCCAGGGGCTTGTGGGCCCGCAGTTCCATAAAGGCGGTGATGATGCTCCGCCGGGTTTTCTTCACTCGAATGTCCATATGCCCCGTCCTTTCCCGACACTTTGCTGCAAAGGTTGGTTATCCGACCGCTGGCCTCAGCTGCTGGTGTGCAGCGGAGACGATACCATGTATACTCCATTATAGTTGAAAAACCGACGATTGTCTAGAAATGTCAGGAGGCTGCCATGGATTTTTACGGATTTTACACGGGCCAGGAATTTGAGGCCTATCGCTTTCTCGGAGCCCAGGTGCAGGGGAACGGCAGCGTGGTCTTCCGCACCTTCGCCCCCAATGCCGCCAGTATCTCGGTGATCGGAGACTTCAACGGCTGGCAGGGCAGTGACATGCACAAGATCTACGACGGGAACTTCTGGGAACTCACCGTTCCCCAGGTGGAGGTGGGGTCCCGGTACAAATTCCGCATCACCAGCCAGACAGGAAAAACCATCGACCACTGCGACCCCTACGGATTTGGCAGCGAAAAGCGGCCCCATACCGCCTCCGTGGTCCACACCCTGGACCGCTATTCCTTCCAGGATGGGGCGTGGATGGACCGCAGGGGAGAGGGGTACCAGCAGCCCCTGAACATTTACGAGGTGCACCTGGGCTCGTGGCAGAGAAACTCCGATGCCCCCGACGACTGGTATACCTATGAGGAGCTGGCCCAGCGGCTCATCCCCTATGTCAAGGAGTGCGGCTACAATTATATTGAGTTGATGCCCCTGGCCGAGCACCCCTGTGATGCCTCCTGGGGGTATCAGGACACCGGATTTTTCAGCCCTACCTCCCGGTATGGAACCCCCGATCAGCTGCGGTTTTTCATTGACCAGTGCCACCAAAACCACATCGGGGTCATCATGGATTTTGTCCCGGTGCACTTTGCGGTGGACGACTACGCCTTGTGGAATTATGACGGCACCCCTCTCTATGAGTATCCCAACACCGCGGTGGGCCGCAGCGAGTGGGGCAGCTGCAACTTCATGCACTCCAGAGGGGAAGTTCGGAGTTTCCTCCAGTCGGCGGCCCTCTACTGGCTGAAGGAGTTCCACGTGGACGGCCTGCGCATGGATGCGGTGAGCAACCTTATCTACTGGCAGGGAGACCCGGGGCGGGGGGAGAACCGGGGAGCCATCCAGTTTTTGCAGACCATGAACCAGGGCCTCAAGCAGCGGCAACCCCACGCTCTGCTCATTGCGGAGGACTCTACCTCTTATTCGGGTGTGACCCGGTACGTGGCCCATGGCGGGCTGGGCTTTGACTACAAGTGGGATCTGGGGTGGATGAACGACACCCTGTCCTACTTCCAGACCCCGCCCCAGATGCGGACGCAGCACTACCACAAACTCACCTTCTCCATGATGTATTGCTATCAGGAGCGGTATCTGCTCCCCCTGTCCCATGACGAGGTGGTCCACGGCAAGGCCACCATCCTCCAGAAGATGCACGGGGACTATGAGGAGAAGTTCCCCCAGGCTAGAGCCCTGTACTGTTACATGATGGCCCATCCTGGGAAGAAACTCAACTTCATGGGCAATGAGATTGGGCAGTTCCGGGAGTGGGACGAGAGCAGGGAACAGGACTGGAATCTGCTCCGTTATCCCAAGCATGATGAATTGTTCCGGTTCATCCGGGACTTAAACCACCTGTACCTCAACCACTCCGCCCTGTGGCAGGAGGATGACCGAGAGCAGGGGTTCCGGTGGCTGGACTGCCACCAGGAGGAGCGTTGCATCTACGCCATGGAACGGCGCAGCGAAAAAGAGCGCCTGGTGTTCGTGTTCAACTTCTCCAACCAGACGCAGGACGGCTACCAACTCCCTGTGGAGGGGTGCTCCGGACTGCGGCCCATCCTCTCCACGGAGTGGGAGGAGTACGGCGGGGGCGTAAAGCGGGACGAGAACGTCTTGCACGTCCAGCACAACCAAGTTCAACTCTCTCTTCCGCCCTATTCGGGGCTGTGCCTGGCGGTGGAAGGATAAAAAACAGCAAGGCCTGGAATCGCTGGGATTTCAGGCCTTGCTGCACATGAGAGTGGCATGTTCAGAAGAGGGAATGAAGGGGGGCGTAGTATGGAGAATTCGTTAATTCATTGCTTTTTTGGAAAGAAAAAGTCCTGAACGCAGATGCGTTCAGGACTTTGGTGGAGATAAGCGGGATCGAACCGCTGACCTCTTGAATGCCATTCAAGCGCTCTCCCAGCTGAGCTATACCCCCAAGTTGTTATTTCGTTTTTGCGGCGGTCTCTCGCGCCGACAAAAGTAAGTATATCAGAGAGGGGGGTGGTTTGTCAACAAGAAATTTCAAAAAATCTAAAATTTTTTCTTGGGCCTTTATGACTCTTGTTTTTGGCCTCGTGTGTCCGGAAAACAACGTGCCAGGGGGGGACGCACAGGACGGTCTGGGGAAGCCTGCACAGCTGGCCACGCACCAGAGAGTTGCCTACATGAAGAACTACTTCTTGGGAGCGATGCCATACACGGCCGGATACCCATATGATGTCTATATTCTATATCTATAAATTACAGATGTATATGAACAGGGATGTAGGGCCTGTTTTAGCCTCTGCAAAAAAATCTGAAATTTTCTGAAAAAAGCCCTTGACTTTTCTTGCACCCCCTGTTATACTAACACTCGTTCCACAGGGGACGCGACAAAATCGAATACGACCTGGGGGTATAGCTCAGCTGGGAGAGCGCTTGAATGGCATTCAAGAGGTCAGCGGTTCGATCCCGCTTATCTCCACCAAAAAGACCTGGAACCATTTGGTTTCAGGTCTTTTGCTTTTTCTTCGGGCGTTGCATCCAGAGATATGCCATGCTATGATTATGATAACAAGGGGAGCGGATAACGCCGGAAATCTGAGAGGTGATAGCAATGAAGCATTTGAAACGATTTCTGTTGCTATTGATTGCTTTGCTTGTAGGTGCTGGCCTGGGTCATATCCTGTTGTCGGAATTTGAACCGCTGCGGCTGATTGCTTTTCTTGTGCTGTGTTTGGCTTTGGGGGAACTGTTCTATCAGATTGATCAAAGAACGCAAGATCAATCGTGAGAGTGGGGAGCCGTTGCATCTGACAAACTCTTTACCGTACCTGGGTGGCTCTGTTTACCTGTGTGTGCTATGATTTCCTTATCCGATGCCATGGAGAGAGGGAGCCGGAAGATGAGAAAGCTACAGATGTGGGATTTGGCCTCTGCACTGGTGTTTTTGGCGGGGGCCGTACTGTTTGGCGTGCCCTGTTTTCGGTATGAGGTGGTGACACCGCTATCCGGGCTTGGTGCTTTGGTCGCGGTAGTTGGGGTGATCATGGGGCTGGTGAAGGTGCGCTGCCCGTGTTGCGGTGCCTTTCTAGGTGCTCTAGTATCTTCCAAACGCCCCTTTTGTCCCAGGTGTGGGCGCAATTTGGAAAAAGTGCTGCGATAAGAAAAGCTCTGGAACCCGCCACAGGTTCCAGAGCTTTTTTCATCGGTTGAGCCAGAAAATCCCCAAGTTGAGATACCCGGCAAAGGCCACCCACGCCAGGTAGGGCAGCATCAGCCAGAACGTGCGGCGGTCCAGGGCAGAAAATTGCAGGGTGGTGAGGAGAATGAGGCACCACAGCAACACCAGCCAGAAAAAGGACACCAGATACAGCCCCAGGTTGAAAAAGAGGATGGACCACAGGAAGTTAAACCCCAACTGAATGCCGTAGAACACAAGGGCCCGCTGGACCAGTTTTTCCGGCCCCTGGGACCGGACCACTAAATAAGAGGCAATTCCCATCAGGACAAAGAGTACCGTCCACACCACGGGAAACAGCCAACCCGGCGGGGAGAGAGGCGGCTGGTTGAGGGCCTGAAAGTCCTCCATAGCGCCCCGGGTCACCCAGCCGGACAGGCCGCCCACCGCCATGGGGATGCCAATGCACAACAGCAATTGACGTAGTTTGTGACTCATTCCCAGCACCTCCGTTGCGGCTATTGTATGCTGCGTCGGGGAAAATTATGCGAACAAACACCCCGTGAACCGTTCTGTGGTCCACGGGGTGTTGCGTTAAGCCTGAGAGGCGGTTTCGTCCAACTTACGGTAGTACTCCGCCTGGGCGGGGGAGAGGGTCTTGATGCCGAAGATAAAGAAGAGAATGTGGAACAGCCACACACAGCCCAGGACGATGCGGCCCACCGGGACGCTGCCCATCATGAAAAAGCCGATGGACATCACTAAGGTGACCGTGACCATGATGCGAAGCTTGGTGCTCCAGGTCATGCCACGGCCTTTGGCAAAGCTCTCCAGATTGTTTTTATACAGCTTGGTGGAGGTGAACCAGTTGTGCAGTCGCTGAGAACTGCGGGCAAAGCAGAAGGCCGCCAGCATCAAAAAGGGAAAAGCGGGGAGCAGGGGCAGCACAGCGCCAACGGCGCCCAGGACCAGGCCAATACAACCCAATAGGATATAGAGCACTTTTTTCATGGTATCATCTCCTGTTTTGTCTTTGTTTCTCTCTGGTACTCTCCCACACGTGGCGCAGGGCCAGAATGGGGTGGTGGAGGAGCATCCGGGGCCCGGCGTAGCGCATGACCTGCCGAATTTGCTGGGCCATGTCCTTCCGGTAACAGTGCACCTTGCAGTTGGAGCAGAAGGTTTTCGTCTCCATAAAGGGGCATTTGTCGCTGCGCTCCATGGCGTAGTCCTTCAGCGCCTGGCACTGGGGACACAGCTGTCCGGTGGGGGTGTGGTGGACGCCGTGGCAGTAGATGGCGATCATCTGCCCCACCACCTTTTTCTCCCGCAGGCGTTTGTTCTCCACAGCGGAGGCCATCAGCTCACCCTCCCATGCTCCACCGAGTGCACCTGGTCGGCAATGCCCATGGTGGACCGGCGGTGGCTGACCAAAATCACCGTGCGTTGGTCCCGCTCCCGGTGGAGGGAGCGGAGAATTTCCGCCTCGTTGAGGCTGTCCAGATTGCTGGTGGGCTCGTCCAGCAGCAGGAAGGGGGCGTTGTGGAGGAAGGCACGGGCCAGCCCCAGCCGCTGCCGTTCGCCGCCGGACAGGGTGTCTCCCAGTTCTCCCACCGGGGTGTCGTACCCCTGGGGCAGGGTGAGGATGAAGTCGTGGATGGAGGCCTTCTTGCAGGCCTCCTCCACCTCCTCCCGGGTGGCGTTGGGGCGGGCCAGAAGAATGTTTTTCAAAATGGTGTCGTGGAACAGGTCGGTGTCCTGGGTCATATACCCTTGCATGGAGCGCAAATCAGAGGTATTGATGTTCCGCACGTCTCGCTCCGAGATGGTCACCTCTCCGCTCTGGCGGTCCCAGAACCGCATGAGCAGCTTTAAGAGGGTGGACTTGCCCGAGCCGCTGCGGCCCACAATGCCCACCACTTTTCCCTTGGGAAAGTCCAGGGTCAGACCGTCCAGAATGGTCTCACCGCCGTAGGAGAAGGTGAGATCCTCGCAGGCGGCCCCGTGGAATCGGGTGGCGGACTGTCCGGACACCTCTTCCACCACCGGGGTCTCGTCCAGAATGTCCAACACCCGCCGGGCGGCGGCAAAGGTGCTCTGGAGGGTGGCGCCCAGGTTGGCCAGAGCCACCACCGGGCCAAAGGAGGACATGAGGGTAATGAGGGGAATGAGCACCCCGCCAAAGTTCACTTGACCCTGTTCCAGCAGCACCAGCCCCAGGGCCAGCAGCGCCAGGTCGTAGAGCCAGATGACGGTGTGGGTGACGGCGGTGTTGGTGCCGGTGATACGGCTCATGTCCTGCTGCACCCGGCTCAGATCGTCGGTGCGGCCCTCCAGCTCACCAAGACGCTGGGCCTGGCCGTGGTACTGGATGGTCTCATCCACTCCCCGCAGGCTGTCCAGTACAAAGGCGGACAGCTGCCCCGCCTTCTGGCGCATCCGGTTGCCGGTATCCCCGGAGCGGCGAGAGGCCAGCACGGGGAGGAGAATGCCCACGGTGGCGTAGGCCAGCAGAGCCAACACCCCGTAGGCCCAGTGGAACCAGGCCAGAAAGGCGGCGGTGAGCAGGCTCATCACCAGGGCAATGGCGGCCGGGGAGATGGTGTGAGCGTAGAACACCTCCAGCAGCTCAATATCGGAGGTGATGACCGAGATCAAATCCCCCTTGTCCCGCCCGTTCAGCTTGGCGGGAGCCAGGCGGCGCAGGGCGGCAAATACCTTTTGGCGCAAAATAGCCAACAGTTTAAAGGCAATGTAGTGGTTGCAGGTCTGCTCTCCGTAGCGGAACACCCCGCGCAGCAGGGCACACAGGGCGGCGACCAAGAAAATCAAGGGCAGGGTGTCCTGGTGGTTGAGGACGGAGAGAATGCCCACGCCGCCCAGCACCGGGATCAGGGTGGCGGCGATGAAGCCCAGCACCCCCAGGGTGATGGCCAGAAGCATCACCCCGGTGAGGGAGCCCACCAGCGTGATGAGGCGGGCCATACAGGATAGATTGCTGCGCGGTTTCATGCGGGTACCTCCTCTTGGTTGAATTGTTCCAGCTCTTGCTGCTGGCCCCACAGCCGGGCATACAGCCCGCCTCGGTCCAGCAGCTGGCGGTGGGTGCCGTGCTCCACCACCCGGCCACCCTCCATGGCGTAGATGACGTCCGCACCGGCCACATTGGCCAGACGGTGGGAGATGACCAGCACCGTGTGGGTGCGGGAGAGACGGTGGATCTGCTCCATAATCTCGTTTTCGCTGTCCACATCCACGTTGGAGGTGGCCTCATCAAAGATATACATGGGGCTGTTGTGGAGCAGTGCCCGGGCCAGGGCCAGACGCTGGCGCTGGCCGCCGGAGAAGTTGCTGCCGCCCTCCTGGAGCTGGGTGTCCAGCCCCTGCTCGCTGTGGAGGAAGGGGGCCAGATTTACCTGCTCCAGCACGGACCACAGTTCGTCGTCCAGCGCCTCCGGGCGGGCCAGCAGCAGGTTGTCCCGCACCGTGCCTTTGAAGAGATAGCTTCGGTGTCCGATGTAGGTGCAGTGGGCCATGAGGCTGTCCTCGGACAGGGAGGACAGCTCCTTGCCCCCTAAGGTGATGTGTCCTCCATAGCCCCGGTTGCGGCCCATGAGCAGGGCGGACAGGGTGGACTTTCCGCAGCCGCTCTCGCCCACCACGGCGGTGAGGGAGCCGGGGGTGATGGTCAGGTCCACCCCTTGGAGGATGGGACGCTGGCCGTCATAGGAGAAGGTGACGCCCCGGCACTCCAGGGTGGGATTGCCCTCCACGGATTCAGCAGAAGGGGCGGGCACCTCCAGGTCCAGCAGGGCGTAAATCTTCTGGGCTGCTGCCATGCCGTTCATGGCTACGTGGAAGAAGCTTCCCAGCAGCCGCATGGGGAGGAAGAACTCCGCCGACAGCAGGATGATGGCAAAGCATCCGGCAGGGGTGATGTGCCCCTGGGACAGCTGCATGAGGGCCAGAATGGCCCCCAGAGCTGCCCCGCCATAGGCGATGAGGTCCATAATGACAATGGAGTTGAGCTGCATGGTGAGCACCTTCATGGTCACCTTGCGAAACTCCTCCGCCTGCTGAGCCATTTCCTCCTGACGAGCCTCATCGGCCTGATAGATTTTCAAGGTAGTCAGGCCCTGGAGATTCTCCAAGAAGTGGTCGCCCAGACTGGTGTACTTTCCCCAGTACTTGGCCAGCAGCTTTTTGGCAAAGGTCTGCACCGCCGCAATGGCAATGGGGATGAGGGGCACGCACACCAGCAGCACCACGGCACACATCAGACTGATGGGGGCCAAGAAGATAAAGAGCGTTACGGGAGCCAGCAGGCTGTAGAAGAACTGGGGCAGGTAGGAGCCAAAGTAGATCTCCAGCTGGTCCACGCCTTCCACCGCCACCTGAACCACCTGAGCGGTGGAGGTGCGCTGGCGGTAGGAGGCCCCCAGGGTGTACAGCTTGTCAAATAGAGCCCGGCGCAGGGTGGATTTCACCTGCCGGGAGGCCAAATGGCTCATGCGGGCGGCGGCCCGCAGGGCAAACCACCGCACCACCAGAGCAACCAGGGCAATTCCTCCCGCAAAGGGGAGACTGGAGGATACCGGGCGGCCCTCCAGCAGCTGTCCCAGGAGCCAGCCCAGGGTAAACACCAGGGCGGCATTGGCCACCATGGAAATCCACTGGCAGGCCACATTTCCGGCAATAAATTGTTTGCTGTCCGGCACCATGCCCAACAGCCGTTTGTCCATCATCATGGGAATCTCCTCTCCTTTGAATTAGCTCAGGCTAACAGAAATGAAAAAAGAAAGTTAGCAAAAGCTAACGTTTTGTGCAAAAAAGAACCGGGGATGGTTACCCTACGCAAACTATAGCACAGAATGCCCGGGTGTGCAAGAGGGAGAGGCCTGGAAAACGGAAGGACCGGTGGGGAGGATGCGGGAAAAATTTTTCAAAAGTTGTTGGTATAACAACAGAAAGAGGCGGCGAACCTGTGCTATCATGCCTCTTGTCATAAGAAAGGTTTAAGACGCTGTCAGCGGTGGCATTCTATGAGTATCAACCGGAAGGGAAGTGCTGATATGAATGCGACAGTGGATCAATATCTGTGTATCGGGTGCGGCGCATGTGTCGCCTTGTGTCCTCGGGTGTTTCGTATGGGAGAGGACGGCAAGTCGGGGGTGAGTCAGACGGTCACGGAGGAGACCTTGTCCCAGGTGCAGGAGGCCATTGACTCCTGCCCGGTCACCGCCATCAGCTGGCTGGAACATGAGTAAAAGGAGCTTATCAATATGGAACAAAAGATGTTTTGCTACCAGTGCCAGGAGACCGCCGGGTGCCGTGGGTGCACCATGGTGGGGGTGTGCGGCAAGCAGCCGGACGTAGCCGCCATGCAGGACCTGTTGGTGTATGTCAGCCGGGGCATTTCTGCCGTCACCACGGCTCTGCGTAAAGAGGGAAAGACGATTGCCCCGGAGATCAACCATCTCATTACCCTCAACCTCTTCACCACCATCACCAACGCCAACTTTGACCGGGAGAGCATCGAGGCCCGCATCCGGGCCACGCTGGAGGCCAAGGCCCAACTGCTGGCCCAGCTCGGCGATACCTCTAACCTGCCCCAGGCCGCCCTATGGGACGGCGCTGGGGACTGGGAGGAGAAGGCCAAGACGGTGGGGGTGCTGTCCACCGAGAATGAGGACATTCGCTCCCTGCGGGAGCTGATTACCTACGGCCTCAAGGGCCTGTCCGCCTACTCCAAGCACGCCAACGCCCTGCTCCAGGACGACGAGGACGTGGACGCCTTTTTGCAGCGGGCCCTGGCTGCCACGTTGGACGACAGCCTCACCGTGGATCAGCTGGTGGCTTTGACCATGGAGACAGGCAAGTACGGTGTCTCTGGCATGGCCATGCTGGACAAGGCCAACACCTCCGCCTATGGAAACCCTGAGATCACCCGCGTCAACATCGGGGTGGGCAAGAATCCCGGCATTCTGGTCTCCGGCCACGATCTGCGGGACCTGGAGATGCTGCTGGAGCAGACCCAGGGCACCGGGGTGGACGTGTACACCCACTCGGAGATGCTCCCTGCCCACTACTATCCCGCCTTTAAGAAGTATCCCAACTTTGTGGGCAACTACGGCAACGCCTGGTGGAAGCAGAAGGAGGAGTTTGAGGCCTTCCACGGCCCCATCCTCATGACCACCAACTGCATTGTGCCCCCCAAGGACAGCTACAAGGATCGGCTGTACACCACCGGGGCCGCCGGATACCCCGGCTGTACCCACATTCCCGGCGAGATTGGCGAGCAGAAGGACTTTTCTGCCCTCATTGCCCACGCCAAGACCTGTGAGCCTCCCGCCCAGTTGGAGACCGGGGAGATTGTGGGCGGCTTTGCCCACGCCCAGGTGCTGGCCCTGGCCGACCAGGTGGTGGAGGCGGTGAAGAGCGGCGCCATCCGCAAGTTTGTGGTCATGGCTGGCTGCGATGGCCGGGCCAAGAGCCGGGAGTACTACACCGAGTTTGCCAAGGCTCTGCCCCAGGACACGGTGATTCTCACCGCTGGCTGCGCCAAGTACAAGTACAACAAGCTGCCTCTGGGTGACATCGGCGGCATTCCCCGGGTGCTGGACGCTGGACAGTGCAACGACTCCTACTCTCTGGCGGTCATCGCCCTGAAGCTCAAGGAGGTGTTCGGGCTGGAGGACATCAACGACCTGCCCATCATCTATAACATCGCCTGGTATGAGCAGAAGGCGGTTATCGTGCTCCTGGCCTTGCTGTACCTGGGGGTGAAGAACATCCACCTGGGCCCCACCCTCCCCGCCTTCCTCAGCCCCAATGTGGCCAAGGTGCTGGTGGACAACTTCGGCATCGCGGGCATCGGCAGTGTGGAAGAGGATATGAAGCTGTTTTTCGGCTAATCTCTCAAAAATGCAAGCATTTTTGAGAGGGTGCAGCCCGCTGCATGCATAATTGGGTCAAAGGGCGACCCAATTCCACACTGGCGGGCTGAGAAGTGTATTTTCCCATGCGCATGTCCTGGGAAAATACGTGATTTCAATTTTTTTCCCGCCCGGGGGGCGGGAAAACTCTGCCGAGAGCTTTTGACTGAGCGAGGTTGTCACAACTTCTTGCATTGATGCTAGCTTTGAAACAAATTGAGCCGGAGTGCACCACGCACTCCGGCTTTTTCCATGCTGTGATTGAAAAATCATCAGAATTTAGTATAATGTAGAAAAGCCAATACTAGGAGGAACATGACCATGTATCAAGAGACATCCCGTGAAGTATTGAACTTCATTGAACATAGCCCCAGCTGCTTCCACGCGGTGGAGCAGCTCTCCCACATGCTGGACCAAGCCGGGTATCAGCGTCTGAAGGAGTGCGACGGCTGGACCTTGGAACAGGGGGGCAAGTATTACGTCACCCGCAACGGCTCGTCCATCATTGCTTTCCATGTGGGCCAGCAGCTGGACAACTACCACTTCCAGATCACCGCCTCCCACAGCGACTCTCCCAGCTATAAGGTGAAGGAGAAGGCGGAGCTCAAGGGCAAGGGCGGCTATCTACAGCTGAACACCGAGGGGTACGGCGGCATGATCTGCTCCAGCTGGCTGGATCGTCCTCTGTCTCTGGCTGGCCGGGTGCTGGTGCGCCAGGGCAACGTGGTGGAGACCCGGCTTCTCAACATCGACCGGGACCTGCTGCTCATCCCCAACGTGGCCATCCACATGAACCGGGACGTGAATTCTGGCATGAAGTACAACCAGCAGGTGGACATGCTCCCCCTGTTCTCCGCCGGGGAGTGTGGAGAGAACAGCTACTATGAGCTCATCGCCCAGGAACTGGGGGTGAAGCCGGAGGACGTTGTGGGCTGTGACCTGTACCTCTACCCCCGGGTGGCCCCCTCCCTGTGGGGCGCCAAGGAGGAGTTCATCTCTTCCCCCCGCCTGGACGACCTCCAGTGCGCCTATACCTCCATGAAGGCCCTGGTGGACAGCCACAACCCCCACGGGGTCAACGTGTGCTGCTGTTTTGACAACGAGGAGGTGGGCTCCGGCACCAAGCAGGGTGCTCTGTCCACCTTCCTGCGGGACGTGCTCCAGCGGGTCCACGCTGCCCTGGGCCATGCCCCCGAGGACTACTTCCGGGCAGTGGCCAAGAGCTTTATGGTGTCCTGTGACAACGCCCACGCCGTCCACCCCAACCACCCGGAGAAGACGGACGGGGAGAACTGCGTGTATATGAACCAGGGTATTGTGGTGAAGTTCTCCGCCAACCAGAAGTACACCACCGATGGCATCAGCGCCGCCATCTTCATGCAGCTGTGCAAGGACGCCCAGGTGCCGGTGCAGACCTTTGCCAACCGCAGTGACATGGCAGGGGGCAGCACCTTGGGCAACCTGTCCACCCAGCAGGTGTCCCTCCACACCGTGGACGTGGGCCTGCCCCAGCTGGCCATGCACTCCACCTATGAGACGGCGGGGGTGAAGGATTCGGCCTATATGGTCCAGGCCCTCACCGCCTTCTATAACACCGATCTGGACATCACCGACAGCGATCGGTTTGTGCTGGGCTGAGAATACGAGAAACGAGGTGTGTTTCATGGGTCAACCGCTGCAATTTTGCCGAGGCGGTGGGTGCACCGCCAAACTGGGCCCTGCGGCCCTGAGCCGGGTGCTGGAGAAGCTGCCTCGGCCCACCGACCCAAACCTGCTCATTGGTGCGGAGTCCAGCGATGACGCCGCAGTGTACCGCCTCACCGATGACCTGGCCATCGTCCAGACCCTGGACTTCTTCCCACCCATGTTGGATGACCCCTACCTCTTCGGGCAGGTGGCCGCCGCCAACGCCCTCAGTGACATCTACGCTATGGGGGGCGAGGTGAAGACGGCGCTGAACATCGTCTGCTTTCCCGAGGAGATGGACTTGAACATTCTGGGCGAGATTCTCCGGGGCGGCAGCGAGAAGGTGCTGGAGGCCGGGGGCTCCCTGGCCGGGGGCCACTCCATCGCCGACCAGGAGGTGAAGTACGGCCTGTCTGTGACAGGGGTGGTCCACCCCCAGCGAATTCTGGCCAACAACACCGGAAAGGTGGGGGACCACCTCATCCTCACCAAACCTCTGGGGGTGGGCCTGCTGTGTACCGCCGCCCGGCTGGGCCAGGCGGACCCCCAGGCCTTCCAGGGGGCTGTGAAGTCCATGACCACCTTGAACAAATACGCTGCACAGATGGCGGCCAAGTACCGGGTCCACGCTGCCACCGACGTGACGGGGTTTGGATTGTTGGGGCACCTCCACGAGATGATGCGCCCCCACCTGTCCGCCCGGATTTTCTCCCACGCCCTGCCCGTGCTGGACACGGCCCTGGACTGTGCCGATGAGTTTTATCTCACCGCCGCCGGGCAGCGCAACCGCAATTTTGCCGCAACCCGGGCGGTGCTCCACGGGCTCACCTTTGCCCAGGAGGAACTGCTCTTTGACCCCCAGACCTCGGGGGGCCTGCTGCTGGCGGTGGAGGAGGCGGACGCCCAGCCCCTATTGGAGGAACTGCGTACCCTGGACTTACCCTGCGGCGACATCGGGACCATTCTGCCCCGGTTGGACGAAGAGATCATTGTAGAACCGTAAACAAGAGGAGGAAACGAATATGGAAGTTCTGGTGGATGCCCGTGGTAAGGCATGTCCCTTGCCAGTGATTGAGACCCGCAACGCCCTGCGGGAGCACGGCGCTCCCGTGGTGACCCTGGTGGACAACGACATCGCCCGGCAGAACGTGGAGAAGATGGCCCGTCAGATGGGCCTGAATGCCGCCACCCAGCAGGAGGATGGGGGCTGGCGCATCACCCTCACCGCTGCAGGACAGGGCTTTGACCCGGACAGCCAGGAGGTGGAAGACCTCATGGAGAACATTCCCCCCTGCACTGTGCCTGTCCAGGGCCCCACCGTGGTGGTGCTGTCCTCGGACCAGATGGGAACGGGGGATGAGGTGCTGGGCCGGGCTCTGATGAAGGGCTTTGTCTACGCCCTCACCCAGCTGGATGAGGCCCCGGACACCGTACTGCTCTACAACGGCGGCGCCAAGCTGTCCGTGGAGGGGGCGGAGACGGTGGCGGACCTGAAGACCCTGGAAGAGGCCGGGGCGGAAATCCTCACCTGTGGCACCTGCTTGAACCACTACGGCCTTACCGAGAAACTGGCGGTGGGCAGCGTCACCAACATGTACGTCATCGCCGAGACCATGGCCAAGGCCGGAAAGGTCATCCGCCCATGAGGGGCGTGGTGGCAGTCCGGGGCGGGGGAGACCTGGCCACCGGGACCATCCTGCGCCTGTACCAGTGCGGGGTGCGGGTGTTGGTGCTGGAGTGCGCCCAGCCCACCGCCATCCGCCGGGCAGTGGCCTTCTGTGAGGCGGTGTATGACGGTGTGACCCAGGTGGAAGGGGTGACCTGTCGCCGCATTGACACCCCGGAGCAGGCCGAAGCGGTGTGGGTAGAGGGGGAGATTCCCCTGCTGGTGGACGAGACCGGGGCGTGCCTGGCTCAGGTCCGGCCTGTGGCCCTGGTGGATGCCATTCTGGCCAAGCGTAACCTGGGTACCACCCGGGATATGGCCCCCATCACCGTGGCCCTGGGCCCCGGCTTTGTGGCCGGGGAGGATGTGGACGCTGTGGTGGAGACCATGCGGGGCCACCGTCTGGGCCGGGTGCTGTACACCGGGGCCGCGCAACCTAACACGGGGGTGCCGGGGAAGATTGGCGGCTACGACAAGGAGCGGGTCATCCACGCCCCGGCGGACGGGACTCTGGTTCCCTGCACCGCCATCGGCGACGTGGTGCAGGCGGGGCAGACTCTGGCCATGCTTGGAGACGTGCCAGTGCCCGCTACCATTGACGGCGTGCTCCGAGGGCTCATCCGGGCGGGATACCCGGTGACAAAAGGCCTGAAAATTGCAGACATTGACCCCCGACTGGGGGAGCGGGAGAACTGCACCACCGTCTCGGACAAGGCCCGGGCCATTGCCGGGGGCGTGTTGGAGGCTCTGCTCCACCTGGCTCAGGAGAGAGGCCTCACCCGTTGCCTGCTGGGGGAGGGGTAAGCCCATGATTTATCTGGATGCGGCGGCCACCTCCTTTTTGAAGCCATCCTGTGTGGCCCAGGCGGTGGTGGATGCCATGCACACGGTGGGCTCCCCAGGTCGGGGGGCCCATCCCCTGACGTTGGCGGCCTCCCGCACCGTGTGGGCCTGTCGGGAGGCGGTGGCGGAGCTGTTGGGGGCCGCAGACCCCGCCCGGGTCTGCTTCACCCTCAACTCCACGGCGGCGCTGAACACCGCCATCTGTGGCCTGTACGGCCCGGGGGACCACGTCATCACCACTGCCCTGGAGCACAACTCTGTGCTGCGCCCCCTGTATCGGCTGGAGGAGCAGGGGCTGGAGCTGACCATCCTCCCCGCCGATGAAACGGGCAACATCGACTATGAGGACTTTGCACGGGCTCTACGCCCAAACACCCGGGGGGTGGTGTGCACCCACGCCTCCAATGTCACGGGCAATACCCTGGATTTGAAGTGTATCGGGAACTTTTGTCGGGCTCATGGCCTCACCTTTGTGGTGGACGCCTCCCAGTCTGCGGGGGTGCTGGAGGTGAACCAGAAGGCGGTGGGGGCATCGGTGGTGTGTTTTACCGGCCACAAGGGACTGCTGGGCCCCCAGGGCACGGGCGGGTTGAGTGTGGCCCCGGATGTGACTCTCCGTCCTTTAGCGGTGGGGGGCAGCGGCGTGCACAGCTATGACCGCCGCCACCCCCAGGACTTGCCTGAGGGCCTGGAGGCGGGCACCCTCAACGCCCACGGCCTGGCGGGATTGCTGGCTGGGATAACTTATATCAAAGAACAGGGCCAGGAAAACTTGTATCGGCAGGAGATGAAATTGGCCCGGACTTTCGTAAACGGAGTGCGGCACCTCCCCGGTGTGACGCTATACGGGGATGTGGATGCCCCCCACCGCACGGCGGTGGTGTCTTTAAACCTGGGGGAGGAGGACGCCGGAGAGGTGGCGGACGTGCTGGCCCAGGAGTTCGGTATCTGCACCCGGGCGGGGGCCCACTGCGCCCCCCTCATCCATGAGGCCCTGGGCACCTCGGCTCGGGGGGCAGTGCGGTTTTCTTTCTCCCATTTGAATACCCCCCAAGAGGTGGCCCAAGCCGTGGACGCTGTGGCAGACTTGGCCCGGCGGCTATCACCCATATAAGGAGAAACCCATGTTGAGAAAACCTCAGCTTCGCCTGGTCATCACCTTCCACACCACGGCGGAGGCGTTGAAAACCGAGAAACTGGCCCGGGAGCAGGGCCTGGAGGGACGGCTCATCCCGGTGCCCCAGGTCCTCAGCGCCGGGTGTGGATTGGCGTGGAGTGCCCCGCCGGAGACCCAGGCGGCCATGGAGACTGTGCTGGAGCGGGGGGACATTCAACCCCAGCAGATCATTCAACTGACCATTTAGGAGGGATGCAGGTGGATAACGGCTATCGAGCTTTGGCCCGGGCCCTGGACGAGAAGGGCATGGTGTGGCGCTTCACCTCTCTTGAGGGGGAGACTCTGGGCCAGGCGGTCCAGCTGGAGCAGCGCCCTGCCTGGCTAGGCCACGGCTTCCAGCCCCCTTGTCAGACCAGCGATGAGGAGGGGCGGGCGGTACTGGTGGAGTGCCTGCGCCGGGAAAAGACCCTGCTCATCTGCGGCGGTGGCCATGTGTCGGTGCCGGTGGCTCGGCTGGGAGTGATGCTGGGCTACCAGGTGACAGTGGTGGACGACCGGGAGGAGTTTGCCCAGCCTCAACGGTTTGAGCCGGGGGTGGACACCGTGTGCGCCCCCTTCGAGGAATATCTGACCCAGACCTTTCCCTGGGAGGAGCATCCCGACCTGTCGGTGGTCATCGTCACCCGCGGCCACGGAGGAGATGCCGCGTGCCTGCGTCAGGCGGTGAAACATCCCTTGACCTATCTGGGCATGATCGGCAGTAAGAGAAAAAATCAAGCCATCTTCCAGCTGCTCCAGGGGGAGGGGGTGGACCCCCAGGCGCTGGAGCGGGTCCACGCCCCCATCGGGCTGGACATCGGGGCCCAGACCCCCGAGGAGATCGCCGTGTCCATCGCTGCGGAGTGGATTGCCACCCGCCAGTGCGGCCAGGGCTCTGTCTTCCCCCGGGAACTCCGGGAGGCACTGCGGTCCGGTGCCGGGGGCGTCATGGTCACGGTGGTGAAAAAATCCGGCTCTGCTCCCCGGGGTGTGGGAACCCGGATGTTGATTTGTCCTGACGGCACCACCGTGGGCACCATCGGCGGTGGCCTGGCGGAGTACCAGGCGGTGTGCCAGGGGCGGGATTTGTTGGACCACCCCCGCCCCATGTTGGTATCCTATGACATGCGCTCTGGGGAAGCGGGGCGCTCCGGTATGATCTGCGGCGGCACCATTGAGGTGCTGTTTGAAGAGGTGCCCACCCAAGTATAAATGAAAAATGCCTGTCCGGGTTTGGCCGGACAGGCATTTTTTATGGGCAAATGGTGCAGGAAAGCCCACGGGCGGAGAGAACCTCCTTCATTTGGGCCGCCACCTCTTGGCGGCGAGGAGTGTCCGCCTGAGTGAGCAAGACGTGGTACTTCTCTGGGGGCAGCCCTCCGGCGTCCATGGCGTCCTGAATGCAGAAGAGAACATCGGGGGTGTCCACGGTGTGTTGGGGATGTTCCGCCCAGTCCGGGCAGAGCTGGTAGCAGTGGACGCACTCGGCCACCGGGCGGTCCACAGCGGACAGCCCCGCCACCACCAGGCACAGGTCTGTATGGGGTAACATCACCGGTTCAAAGGAGCGGTGCAGCTTCAAGGGCAGCATTTTTGCCCCGTCTGCCTCGTATAGCACCAGCTGGGCCTGATGAAAGCCCAGTTCCAAAAGTTCCGGGGACAGAGCACGCAGCTTGCCTTCCTGAGAGGTACATCCGGCACAGGTGACCCCTGGCTGGGCCAATGCCTCGGCCAACTCCTGGGGTGAGGGGTCTATGAGCAGCCGGTCACATACCGTGTCCGGGTAGGGGCGGATGCGGGTGGTGGTGGTCAGCAGCACCCGCTGCTGGCGGTGGGCCACAGCCAACCGCCCCAGGGCAGTGGTCTTTCCTCCCGCTCCGATGGCGGCCACAGAATGCATGGTCTCCAGAGAAATTGGCACGGGATATCCCTCCTGTTCCTGACGGTAATATCCAATTTATCAAAGCATATTTAGCCGGAAATTGCAAGAGGAATTGAGGGGAAAAGTACCATTGCCCCGTAATAGGAGGCAATAAACGCCAGTATGGGAGAAACAGGGCATAAATGGACACATATGGTGGGGAGACAGACAAGATGCACAAAAATCGAAAATGAGATTGAAAAAAAGTGGGTAATGTGCTTTAATTTAGTAAAATATCAATGAAGGAACAGCGGAGCGGCCCACGGGCCGGACATAGGAAGAGGGGGAGTTTACCGTGGTGTGGCAAGACAGAGACAAGGGTGAGAGTGGTGTGCAGTTTCCGTACCGCTACCGGGTCATGCTGGTGGACGACGAGGAGGAAGTGCGGGAAGGCGTGCGGGAGAAAATGGAGTGGAACCGATGCGGCTTTGAGCTGGTGGCCGAGGCGTCCAACGGCCAGGAGGCCTGGGAGACTGCCAAAACCGTGGCCCCCGATGTGGTGATTACCGACATTCGTATGCCCTTTATGAGCGGGTTGGAGCTGTGCCACAATCTGCGCACCATGTTTCCTGATATCTGCCTGGTGATTCTCACCGGATATGACGACTTTGACTACGCCAAACGGGCCATTCAGGAGAATGTGACCGAGTACATCTTGAAACCCGTAAATTTTGGAGAATTTACCGCCCTTATGGGACGGATTCGAGAGAAACTGGACCAGCACCTGGCCAAGCAGTACGATTTGAAGCGGCTGAGAGAGCAGTACGAGATGAGTCTGCCCGCCATGCGGGAACAGCTGTTGGCCCGGCTGTTGGACAGCAGCGTCCAGGAGGAGTGGGCCCGGGAAAAGGCACGGGAAATGCGCCTGACCATCACCGGGGAGAAGTGGACCATTGCCCTCATCCGCTATAACGGGGGAGACGGGGCCATGCAGCAGCGGGAGTTGCTGCCTCACATGGTGCGGCAGCGGGCGGAGAAGGAGCTGCCCCGGTACTGCCCGGTGATCTGCTTCCTCTACCAGGACTATGTGGCGGTGTTGGCCACCATCGAGCAGCAGCAGGACATGCTCCAGCTCATCAACGGCATGCGCCAGATCTGCCTGTCCGCCCAGCGATTCCTCCAGCTGGAGCTGGCGGTGGGCATTGGCAGCACTTGCACCGCCCTGTCCCAGCTGCGCCGATCTGCCATGGAGGCCAGAAATGCCTTGGATTATCAGACTATGGTGGGGGAGGAGCCGGTGGTGTACATCGGGGACATTGAGCCCCAGACCACCGAGGCCTCCGCTCTGGAGGGCTACTCCTTCCGGGAACTTCTGGCCGCCATGCGCCTGGAGGACAATGACCAGATTGAGGAGACGGTGCGCAACTTTCTCTCGGTGCTGCGAGCCAAGAAAATGCCGGTGTCCCAGTACCGGCTGTCGGTGATGGAGCTGGCCACCGAGCTGCTGCGGGTTATCAAGACTTATGAGTTGGAAGACACCGACGATCTGTCCCAGCAGCTGGTGGAGCTGACGTTACTAAAAAATCTCAACTCTCCCTGGGTCTTTGAGAGCCGCCTCATCCAGCTGTGTCAGCAGATCAGCCGCTCCATTGCGCAAAAGCGCAACAACGCCACCCAGCTGGTGGCGGAGGAGGCCAAGACTTACATTCAGAAGCACTACAGCAACCCGGCACTGTCCCTGGAGTCGGTGTGTACCCATCTGCATTTGAGTGTCAGTCACTTTTCCACCCTGTTCAAGCAGGAGACGGGGTGCGGGTTTGTCAACTACCTCACCCAAGTGCGGCTGACCCAGGCGGCGTGGCTGCTGGACAACACGGACAGCGCGGTGGGGGAGATCGCCCAACAGGTGGGATACAGCGAACCGGCCTATTTCAGCTACGTGTTTAAAAAGCGGTACGGGGTCTCCCCCATGAAGTACCGCTATATGAAGGAGAAGAGTGAAGATGGGGAGGGTTAAGCAGGTGCTGACCCACTGGCTGGAGGGGTTTCGCAGCAAGAACATCCAGTATACCATCGCTCTGGCCTTTACCGGCATCACCCTGGTGGCTATGACACTGGTGGGGATTGTGCTGTACACCGGATTTTTCTCCTCAGCGGAGACCATGATGAAGGAGAACAACACCCGTCTGGTGGAACAGATTGGACTGAACCTGGACATGTACCTGAAAAACATGATGCGGGTGTCCGAGACGGCCTACTACCGGGTGATCAAAAAGCATGACCTGGCGGTGGATGACATTGGGGAGCAGATCGAGCTGCTGTACGACGCCAACAAGGACCTGCTGGTGAGCATTGTCATCCTGGACCCCGAGGGCAACGTGTTGACCAGTGCTCCGGCGGCCAAGGAGAAGGAGGCCCAGACGGCAAAAGATCAGGCGTGGTTTCGGGAGGCCCTGGACAAGATCGAGAACTTTCACTTCTCTCTGCCCCATGTGCAGAACCTGTTTGATGACCCGGACTGCCGCTACCGCTGGGTGGTATCCCTGTCCCGAGCGGTGGAGCTGACGGAGAACGGACAGGTGGGCCAGGGCGTGCTGCTGTTGGACATCAACTTCTCCGGCATTGAGCAGATTTTCAACAACGCCGGATACGGGGACTCCGGTTACGCCTACCTGGTGGGGGAGGACGGGGAGATGATCTACCATCCCCGGCAGCAATTGGTGTACTCCGACCTCTTTGAAGAGGACAGCTTGGCCTACGTGGGGGAGGAGGACGGCAACTACATCGGAAAGGTGAGCGGACAGGACTCGGTGATCACCGTCAAGACGGTGGGATACACCGGGTGGAAGATTGTCCGGGTGGCCCCCGTGGGCATCTATTCCGACGACGTGCTCTTTATCCAGCTGGCGGGCCTCATTGGTGTGGTATGTCTGGCCATCCTCATCATCCTGGTCAACCAGTCGGTGTCTTCCCAGATTGCACGCCCGGTGGAACAGCTGCAAAAGTCGGTGGAGAAGCTGGAAAACGGAGATTTGGATGCAGAGATCGCCATCGGCGGCTCCTATGAGATTCAACGGCTGGGCAGAACGGTGCAGTCCATGGCCCAGGAGATGAAAAAGCTCATGGCGGATGTGGTGAAGGAGCAGGAGTCCAAGCACAAAAGCGAGCTGGACGCCCTCCAGCACCAGATCAATCCCCATTTCCTCTACAATACCCTCTCCTCCATTGTGTGGATGATTGAGAAGGGACGGGCAGAGGAGTCGGTGAACATGATCGGGGCCCTGTCCCGGCTGTTCCGCATCAGCCTCAGTAAGGGGCGCACCATCATCCGAGTGGGGGACGAGCTGGAGCATGCCAAGAGCTATCTCACCATTCAAAAGGTACGGTATAAAAACAAGTTCACCGTCACCTTTGACACCGACCCGGAGGTACTGGAGCTGTCCACGGTGAAGCTTATCATCCAGCCCCTGTTGGAAAACGCCATCTATCACGGCATGGAGTTCATGGACGGGGATGGAGAGATCACCGTGCGCTCCCAAATCCGGGATGGACAGCTGTACATCGCGGTGCAGGACAACGGGGACGGCATGCCGCCGGACCTGTGTGCCAAGCTGCTGGACCCCAACGCAAAAGTGACACAGGGGAAATCCGGCTCCCGGGGGTCTGGCCTGGGTATGCGCAACGTCCACGAGCGCATCCGTCTGGCCTTTGGGGCGGAGTATGGCCTGAGCATCCGCAGCAAATTGGGATGGGGGACCGTGGTGGAGGCGCACCTGCCCTGCATTCCCTACGACGAAGAGAACGGGGGGACCTGACATGCAGACAAAACGCAAATACAGTTGGGGATACCTGGCTCTGGCGGTGGTGGTGTGCGGCGTGCTGCTGGTGTCCTGGGGGAACCTGAGAAGGAAACAGCGCCTGTCAGAGCCGGTGGAGTTGTCGGTGATTGTGCGCTGGCAGTCCAGCGAGGTCTGGGAGAACATCCGCCGGGGCATTGAGCTGGCCGCCCAGGACTACAACCTGGATGTCATGTATATTACCTTGACAGATGGAAACAGCGTTCAGGAGCAAGAGACCATGATTGACCGGGAGACCCAGCTGGACACCCAGGCCATTTTGCTCGCCGCCGCAGACCAGGAGGCCCTGTGCCAGACGGTGGAGGAGACCCAGAAGAAGATCCCCGTCATCTGTTTTGAGTCGGGGACGGTGTGTCCGGAAGACGTGATGTGTATTTCCGCGGACAACTACGCTATGGGCCAGGAGCTGGGCAAGCTGCTGCTGGCACAGGGCGTGGAGCAGGGCCAGGTGCTGCTGGTGGGGGCGGACAGCCCCTGCCAGAGCATCCAGGACCGAAAGGCGGGGGTGCTGTCTGTGTTGGAGGATTACCCCATCAGCACCACCGTGTGCAGTGAGCTGGAAGAGGAGTCGGAGCTGACGGAGTACGACGCCGTCCTGGCTCTGGACACCCAGCCCTTGGAGGATGCGGCACAGCGCCTGGAGGGCCACCCACAGGAGGTGGTGCTGCTGGGCATCGGGGGGAACAACCGCATCGCCTACCATATGGAGCACAACATCATCCAGGGAATCGTGGCCCAGAACGAGGTGGGCATGGGATACCTGGCGGCAAAGCAGGCGGCGGACGCGGTGCGCACTCGGGCCTCCCAGGAGGCTCCAGGGATTGAGTACCGGGTCATCACCAAAGAGACCATGTACGAGCGGGAGAATGAGCAGCTGCTCTTCCCCTTCGGGCTGTGACGGGAAAAGGGGAGGAGAGGAAAACATGAGAAAGGTATTGATAGCCCTGGTGATTTTGGCCGTGGGGCTGTCCGGGCTGCTGATCTGGCACTGTTCGGGCATTGAAATGGAGAGCAACCAGGTGCGAATTGGGGTAACGGTGTACCAGATGGAGGACCCGTTCATTGCCCAGATTCCCCAGTACATTGAGAAGATCGCCAAGGAGTACGAGGAAGGGCACGGAGTGCGGGTGTTTGTGGACGTGGTGGATGCCATGGGAAACCAGAACCTGCAAAATGACCAGGTGAGCCAGTTTTTGGACCGGGACTTTGACGTGCTGTGTGTGAACATGGTGGACCGCACGGCGGCGGGCAGCATTGTGGACAAGGCCATGCAGGCCGATGTCCCGGTGGTATTTTTCAACCGGGAGCCGGTGGAAGAGGACATGCGCCGTTGGGATAAGCTGTACTACGTGTGCTCCAAAGCGGATGAGTCCGGCGTGTTGGAGGGCGGCATTGTGGTGGATGCCTACCAGGCACAGCCGGAGCGCTGGGACAAAAACGGGGACGGAAAGCTGCAATACGTGTTGTTGGAGGGGGAGCAGGGGCATCAGGACTCCCTCATCCGCACAGAAGTCACCATCAAGACCATCACCGATGCGGGCATTGAGCTGGACAAGCTGGCGGGGGAGACCGCAGACTGGCAGCGGGCCCAGGCGGGGGTGCTCATGGAGCAGTGGGTCCAGGAGTTCGGGGACCAGATCGAGCTGGTCATCAGCAACAACGACAATATGGCCCTGGGTGCTCTGGATACCTACGCCGCCCTGGGCATTGAGGAGCTGCCCATGATTGTGGGCATTGACGCCATACAACCGGCCCTGGATGCGGTGCGGACGGGCCGGATGACCGGCACCGTTCTCAACGACGCCAAAGGTCAGGCCCAGGCCATTTTTGACCTGGCCTACCCTCTGGCCCAGGGGAAGGACCCGGTGGAAAACTGCGAAGTACTGGAAAATCGATATGTCTGGGTATCCCACCAGGCGGTGACCACCGAGAATCTGGAGGAGATTATGGCGCAACTTGAGTGATGGTGAAATTATGCGATACTTATAAAAAATTACGGAGCAGTATGAAAAATTTACGGAGTTTTCCACAATGTCTTGACGGAGGGAGGAAAACAAGCTTAAATAAACACGTACATGAGGAGTCCTCGGGGAGCAAGCCCCGGGAGCAAGCGGAAATCTAAAAGGAGGAGAGCTCAAAATGAAGCTGCGAAGGACCGTCTCGTGCGTGTTGTCGGCCTGTATGCTTACCTCAATGCTGCCCACGTCGGTGCTGGCCGTCCAGGCGGGCCGGAGTGCCGGGGGTACCACCGTGGACTACGAGCTGGCAGAGGGCTGGGAGATCATGGGGGAGGACACCTCCCACTACCAGGCCCAGGGTGTGGACCGGGTGGACATCACCGCTCAGTACGGCGATCTGTACTATGAGGGCGGTGCAGCCCGTAACACCGCCAAGAATGTGTTCCTCCACACGGTGGAGGCGGAGGACTTTGAAATCTCCGCTACCCTGGATTTCCAACCCGATCAGGACTACCAGACGGCGGGCCTGATCATCTACGGCGGGGACAACGCCAACTTTGCTTTGACCCGTCGGTATCACTCCTGGTTTGGAGGTAAGGCCCTGTGTATCCAGGGCGTCAACGACAACGCCTTTGTGGAGGGGCCTGAGAACAAGGCCGATCCGTCCCAGACCCAGGAGACCATTGATCTGCGTATTGTCAAAGACGGTACCACCGTGACCAGCTACTATCGGCTGGATGGCCAGGAGACCTGGACCGAGCACGACAGCCGGACCTGGACTTCCTTTGAGGGGCTGGGCGCCGACGATTTGAAAGTGGGTCTGTACACGGGCAACAGTATGAAGAACGGAAGCACTGCCACCTTCTCCAACTTCACCATCCAGTATGAGCAGGACGCTGAGCCACAGCAGCTGGACTTCTTTGTGGAGACCGAGGTGGAGCAGCCAGACCAGAACACGGTCTATGCCAGCGATTGGGACTGGGCCTCCGCCTCCGTGGGCTACGGCTCCGCCCAGAAGGACTGCGGTGTGGATGGCTCCAATGACCCCATCGTGCTGGGCGGCACCACCTATGCCAAGGGAATTGCAGCCCATGCTGCCTCCAAGGTGGTCTATGACATCGAGGGGAAGGGTGTACAGCGCTTCCAGGCCGTGGCGGGCGTCAACCGCTCCAACGGCAGCTGCGAGTTCATTGTAGAGGCCGACGGAGTACAGCTGGCCAAGACTGGAGTCCTCTCCGGGACCAACACCCAGGAGTTGGACGTGGAGATTCCCGCCGGAGCCAAGACCTTGACCCTCATCACCACCACCGGCGGTGACAACGGAAATTACGACCATAGTATCTGGGGCGATGCCAAGTTTGTGCTGGACCCCAATGTAAATCCCACCGACCTGCGTAAAATCTCCGTGTTTGCCCCCGGCTATCTGCCGGAGAACGGGACAGGTACCGTAGAGGTGCAGGGTGAGCAGGTCAACGGGGAGCAGGCAGACCTGAGTGGGGCTGCCATCACCTATGAGAGCTCCGACGAGGCCATCCTCACCGTGGACGGCCAGGGCAACCTGACGGCAGTGGGCGCTGGTATGGCCACCGTGACCGTCACGGTCACCCTGGGCCAGACGGTGAAAACCGCCCAGACCCAGCTGCTGGTGGGAGCAGAGCAGGGAGCTTATTGGGACATCACCTCTCCCGACGGCTCCATTTCCACCCGGTTCCTGCTTACAGACGGCCAGATTCAGTACGTGGTGCAGGAGGACGGACAGCTGGCTGTGGATGCCTCCCAGCTGGGCCTGGTCACGGACGCAGGGGATTTCTCCAATGGACTCACCTTCCTGTCTCAGACTGAGCCTACCGAAGTGGTGGATGAGTATGACCTGTACGGGGCCAAAGTGTCCCACGTGAAGGCCACAGGTATGGAGATGACTCTGTCCTTCGCTCACGAGGACGGTGCCCAACTGGACGTGATTGTGCGGGTGTACGATGACGGAATGGCTTTCCGCTATGTGGTGAAGAGGGAGGACGGCCAGCCTCTGGCCATCTCTGCGGAGTCCACCACCATGACCCTTCCTGCTGGTAGCACCGCCTATGCCATGGACTATATTAACCACAATGAGGAAATCGAGCGGGAGCACGCCGCCCGAGAGCTGGATGGCCGCTACTGCATGCCTCTGCTGTACAAGACCACCGATGGGACTTGGTGTCTGATCTCTGAGGCGGCGCTGAGCCCCGACTACTGCGGCACCTATCTCCAGGGCGACGGCACCGGAAGCCTGAACTTCCACCATTCTGTGGAGCAAAACGGAGACGTGGAGACCCAGATGCCCTTTACCTCTCCCTGGCGGTTCGTAGTTATTGGCACCCCGGAGGAGATCAACCTCAACACCATGGCCGAGACCTTGAGCCCCGATGCAGAAGGGGACTTCTCCTGGGTAGAGCCTGGTGTCACCGCTTGGACCTGGCTCAACCGAGAGTCTACCAGCAGCGGCGAGGTCTATATGAAGTACGTGGACTTTGCCGCCGAGATGGGCTGGGAGTACCTGCTGCTGGATGAGGGCTGGCAGCCCAGAGGCTCCTCCAATGGCCACCCCGAGTACAACTATTACGGCTACTATGAGTGGACGGAAGAGCTGATTGCCCATGCCAAGGAAAAGGGTGTGCGCCTGCTGGTATGGGCCAACCACAATGACCTGAAGGACCCCGTGGAGCGGGAAAAGCGCTTTGCCCAGTGGGAGGAGTGGGGCATTGCCGGTGTGAAGCCGGACTTCTTCAACAGCTCCTCCCAGGACTACATGGAACTGTATGATGCCCTGATTCAGGAGACGGCGGAGCACCATCTGCTTCTCAACCTCCACGGTATGCCCAAGCCCGCCGGTGAGCGGCGCACCTATCCTCATCTGCTTACCCGTGAGGGCGTGTTCGGCCACGAACAGGAGCTGTTCCGTCCCTCTGATGTGAGCGCCTTCCACAATTGCATGCTGCCCTTCGTGCGCAACGCCGTGGGTCCCGCTGACTATACCCCCATGTTCTCCTACCAAAACAGCGGCAGCAAGACCCCCTTCAGCCTGGCCCATATGGCGGCCATGGCGGTGGTGTATGAGTCCGGCATCCAGTGCCTGGCCGACCGCCCCGACAAATACATCGGCTCTCCTGCGGAGTTCTACTTCAAGGACATGCCCGCTGCCTGGGACGAGAGTGTTGTTCTCCAGGCCGATCCCGGCGAGCTGGTGACCATTGCCCGCCGCAACGGAGAGGACTGGTACGTGGGCGCCATGTGCAACACCCAGCAGGACGCCGTCATCGACCTGAGCTTCTTGGGCGATGGAGAGTATTATGCCTTCATCTGTAAGGACGGCGACTCCCTGCGGGAGATCACCAGCGAGATGAAGGTGGTCACCCGGGAGGAGACCCTCACCATTCCCATGCTGGCTACCGGCGGCGCAGCTGTGAAAATTCTGCGCAATAAGCCTTCTCAGCCCGAGAGCATTCAGCTGGACCAGACCCAGCTGACCATGGAGAAGGACTCCAAGGCTCAGCTCACTGCCACCATCACCCCGGAGGATACCGAGATGAGCCAGGTGACTTGGACCTCCAGTGATGAGAGCGTGGTTACCGTTCAAAACGGCCAACTGGTGGCTCTGGCCCCCGGTCAGGCTGTCATCACCGCAGCTACTGGCTTTGGTGGCGAGTTGAAGGCCCAGTGCACCGTCACCGTCACCATGCCCCAGTATGTGCTCACCTCCGACTGGGAGGTGGTCCACCCCGATCCCGACCACTGGCAGATCAATGAGGACGGCAGCGTGACCATTGACACCCAGATGGGTGAAATCTACTCCGGCGGCAAGTTCACCGTGAAGAACCTGTTCCTCACTCCTGCAAAGGGAGAGAACTTTACAGTGGATGTGAAGCTGGACTTCCAGCCCTCTGGAAACTATCAGACCGCTGGCGTCATCCTCTTCCTGGATGAGTACAACAACTTCTGTGTCAGCCGCCGCTCCCACAGCGGATTCGGCGGAGAAATCCTGGCCTATCACGGCATCAACGACGAGAGCTTTGTGGAAAAAGCCATTGCCGACCCCACTGTGGACCAGGCCCCGGTTTATCTGCGCATTGCCAAGGAAGGCACCGTGCTCAAGGCCTATTACAGCCTGGACGGAAATGATTGGGTACAGATTGCCCAGGAGCAGAATTTCGCCAACTTCGGCGACGGCAGCAGCCTGAAGATGGGCCTGTACGTAGCCAACGGCGACACCAGCGGCATTCCCGATCAGCGCATCCCCGCCACCTTCCAGGACTTTACCGTCACCTATGAAGGTCAGGACGCCCAGATGATTCCCTTCGCCCAGGAGACTGTATACGTGGAAGGTGTGACTCTGGACCAGGACAGCGCTCAGGTGCAGGTGGGCCAGACTGTGACCTTCAACGCCTCCGTCCTGCCCCAGAACGCCACCTGTCAGGATGTGACCTGGAGCACCTCTGACCCCGCTGTGGCCACCGTGGATGAAAACGGCGTGGTTACCGGCGTGGCTCAGGGTACCGCCACCATCACGGTCACCACCGCAGACGGCGGCAAGACCGCTCGGTGTGTGGTCCAGGTGGGAAATCCCCAGACCGCCAACAAGACCCTGCTGCAAAAGACCTATGATTACGCGTTGACTCTGTCCACGGACGGTGTCACCGACAGCGCTAAGGCCGCCTTTGAGACTGCCCTTGCCAATGCCAAGGTAGTTCTGGACGACGAAACTGCCACCCAGGACCAGGTGAACGCCGCTTGGGATGCTCTGCTGGAGGGGATCTGGGGCCTTGGCCTCACCCAGGGTGACAAGACCATGCTGAACCTGCTCATCGACCGAGCCCAGGATATGATTCCAAACGAGGACAAGTACGTGGCTGACCACTGGCAGCAGCTGGTGGACGCTCTGGCCCAGGCCCAGAAGGTGGCCGCTGACAGCGACGCCATGCAGGAGGATGTGGACCAGGCCGCCCAGGCTCTGTTGGATGCCATTCTGGCCCAGCGCTACAAGGCGGACAAGTCCATCCTGGAAGAACTGATTGGTCAGGCTGAGAACATGGACCTCACGGGCTACACCGCTGAGTCTGTGGCCGTGTTCCGCACCGCTCTGGCCAATGCCCAGGCCGTGCTGGCCGACGAGACCCTCACCGAGGACGACCAGAAGACCGTGGACGCCGCAGTGGAGCAGCTGACCTGGGCCATGAACGGCCTCACCGCCGGTGGCTCCCCTGAGGCCACTGACAAGCCGGAAACCACCGACAAGCCTGAGGAGACTCAAAAGCCCAATCAGGTGCCCCAGACCGGAGACAGTAGCGTCATTGCCCTGTGGATGGTGCTCCTGGCCGGATGTGCGGCCGGTATGGGGGCTCTGACCGTGGTCAGAACCCGGCGCAAAGAACATTGATTCATTCCTTCTTTTCCTTCCCCCCTTTTACCCAGGCGGGTGCGGCTTTAGCCGCACCCGCCTGGGCCTTTTTCTGGATGCATAGAAGGGCGATTTATAAAATTTTTTGGTGAACTCATAAAATATTATGGAATATGCATAACTGCGTTGACGAATGAAATGTGGAATTATAGAATACAACCAACTCCGAAATGGCGAATAGGGAGAGATGGAGATGAAAAAGGGGAGAGTTCAAAAGCTGTGGCTGTTGCAGCTACTATTGATATTTGCTTTCTTGGTATCTGGGTGTGGAGCCCAGAGCCAGCAGCCTCAGAATCAGAAATTATATATGGAATATTATTATGTCCCGGCCTGCGAAAACTGTGAGGACGGACCGGGGTATGCCGCTATCCTGGAGGGAATGGTGGACGACGTTATGGAGCGGGGCACAGACTACGAGTTGGAGGTAAAGAGTCTGGCCGACCAGGAGGTCTATGCCCAGTTCCAGGAGATTGTAGAGACCTACCAGACGGATGACTTTTACCCCACTCCTCCTGTGCTGAAAATCGGAAGTGAGTATCTGTTCGGGGAAGATCAGATTGAAGCCAAGACCCGAAGCACTGCCATTGCCCAGCTCAATGCTATGCTCACCCCGGATCAGGTGAAGCAGCGTCTGGGGGTGGCGGACCCGGAGGAATCCGTGTTCATCTACCTGTACAAGGAGGACTGTCCCTATTGTGAGGAAATTGAGACCTATCTGACAGGGCTGGATTCCATTCAGTACCTGGAGGACGGCAGAGAGTCCCCGTTGAAAATCTTCTATGTGGATGCCGGAGATGTGGACAATATGCCTCTGGTGGGTGCGCTGTATGAGCAGTACCACGTGCCGGAGGAGGACCAAAAGTCTCCCATGATTCTCTGGAAGGGAGGCTATGCCATGGGACGGCAGGCCATCCGAGAGGCCATGGTTCCGGCCATTGTCAACGGCGAGGCCCTGGGCTGGCCGGGATGGGATCAGGTTCCGATTTCATAAGAGAAAAGGAAAATAAGAAAGAATACAAAGGAGGAACACAGACATGAAAGGCAAACGACCATTGGCCATGTTGTTGTGCGGCTTGATGCTGCTGCCCCCTGTCATGGGCAGGGCGGCGGAGAATGACATAGCCTCCGCATCCAGTGGAGCTGTGCAGAGGGCGCCTATTGTTCTGGGCAAGCTCTCTACCGCCGCAACTCAAAGCGGGCAGACCCAGACGTACACTCCGCCGGAGGACACCGGGGTTCTGCCGCCCCAGATGGGCTGGTCCACCTGGAATTTTTTCCGCCAGAACATCGACCAGGACAAGATCATGGACGTGGCAAACACTATGGTGGAGACTGGACTGGTGGACGCCGGGTATACGTACCTGAACCTGGACGACTGTTGGCAGTCCAACATGCGGGACGAACAGGGACGGATGATGTTCGATCTGGACAACTTCCCCGACGGCCCGGACTTCATTAATCAGCTCCACGAGATGGGATTGAAGGTGGGGTTGTACAGCTCTTCCGGTGAATTGACCTGTGAGGACCTGACCGCCAGCTATGGCCACGAGACCATCGACGCCCGCACCTTTGCCGAGTGGGGGGTTGACTATCTCAAATATGACTATTGCCACGTGGTAGACCTGGCTGCAGACCAGGGGTGGGAAACCCTGATGACCGCGCCTGAAGTGGATTACATCAGCGTGATGCCCAAAGATGCCCCCGATGCGGATGCCAAGGTGGTGTTCCAAGCGGAGGAGGCTGCCCTCACTGGGAATGCCACCGTGGCGGATAACGGCTCTTGCCAAGGCGGAAAGTATGTTACCGGCCTCAACGCCAACGGCGGCACCGTGACCTTTGAAAACGTGGAGGTGGAGCAGTCTGGCTCCTACATTCTCACCATCGGCTTCCGCAAGACCCGTAGCGAGAAGGGCAAGTTTGCCGAGATCGTGGTGAACGGAAGCGACAAATACGAGACCAACATTGCCCGCACCAGTGGCTGGAGCGCTACGGGACGGCAGCAGCTGGTGGTGGAGTTGAACGAAGGCAGCAATACCATCATGATCCACAATCCCATTGATAGCCAGAAGGCGGACTCCATCCGCCGCTACAGCCGCATGGGTAACGCTTTGAAGGAGGCCACTGCGGCGGTGGCAGAGGAGAACGGAACCCAGGAGCGTCCGGTGTTCTTCTCCGTGTGTGAGCATGGCCGCACCCAGCCCTGGACCTGGGCCGGGGACTTTGCCAACTCCTGGCGTACCAGCGGCGACATTGCCGCCAACTGGGGCAGCGTGGTGGGTTGCTACGAGAGCGCCGTCAGCCACTGGGCCGAGCAGAAGCCGGGGGCCTACAACGACCCCGACATGATGCAGGTGGGCAACGGAAACCTGACCGAGACGGAGAACCGGGCCCATTTCACTCTGTGGTGTATGCTCTCTGCTCCCCTGATTCTGGGCAATGACGTGCGGGAATTCCTCAATGAAGACGGCAGCATCGACTATGAGGCCTGTAACGGAGCCTATGAGATTGTCACCAATCAGGACCTTATCGCCATCAACCAGGACCTGCCTCTGCTCCAGTGCAAGCGGATTTCCACCGCCAACGGCATTGACATCCTGGTCAAGCCCCTGCTCAACCAGGAGACCGGAGCCCCTGAGGTGGCCGTGTGCTTCTTCAATAAGAACGGTGCCGACGGCGCCACTGCTCAGGTGGACCTCACCCAGCTGTCCAGTGAGGACGACCGGGTGGAGCTGCCGGAATCTGACGTGTATATGGCCCACGAGCTTTGGGAGGACACCGAGACTCTGGTGGGCAATGTGCTGGATTCCGGCTCCATTCCCGCCCACGGTGTGAAGGTTTACCGGGTCAGCCAGGGCGAGATGGGTTCTGTGGACCAGATGGCCACGGTAAACGTGGACGCTCTGAGCGTATACCCCGCGGAAAGCGTGGGAGAGGTCACCGTCACCGTGACCAATATGGGCCGGGAAGACCTCAACAGCGGCAAGCTGCACCTCACTGCCGCCGACGGTGTCACCGTGTTGGAGCTGGAGTCGGAGGAATTTAATGGGCTGGCCACCGGAGAGACCGCCCAGGCCACCTTCCACATTCAGCTGCCTCAGATGAAGACCACAGACACCCAGGCCTATGTGGACAGCTATACCCTCAGCGCCCGGGCGGAGTTTACCTATGAGACGGCACAAGAGCCTACTGAAAAGACCTCTGACGTGTCCATCCAGGTCTCTGAGCCTGTGGTGAAGCAGGGCGGAGAGGCGGTCAAGCTGGGGGACGCCAACTGGATGTCCTCCTCCACCGGTTGGGCCGGCCATCCTACCCAGCGCAATCAGAGTATCAATGGCAACCCCATTCGTATTGCCGGAACCACCTATGAGTCCGGCATCGGTACACACGCCTCCTCTGACACAATACTCTATGTGGGCGGAACACCCTGTACCTTTGCCGCTACCGTGGGTATTGACGACGAAGTGGAAGGCTTTGAGCCCCAGTGGAGCCCCTCGGTTACGTTCCGGGTGCTGGCGGACGGTGTAGAAGTGTTTGCCACCGAGGAAATGGTTTTCGGCGAGAGCCAGGAAATCTCTCTGAAACTGGAGAACTGTCAGGTGCTCACCCTACGGGCAGATATGGGCGAGGCCAACAGCAGCGATCACGTGGGCTGGGGCAATGCTACCCTGACCCCGGACGCTGAACTCCCCACCTATCGCGTGAACCTCACCCAGACCGACCACGGCTCCATCGCCGCTTCCCCCGCTGGGGAGGTGGAGGAGGGGAATTCTGTGACCTTCACATTTACCCCTGATGAGGGGTACTATCTCACCAAAGCCATCGTCAACGGCCAGAGCGTACTGGACCAGGTGAAGGTGGACGAGACCTCCGGTGTAGGCACCTATACAGTAGAAGATGTTCGCACTGACCTGGTGGTAGCCGCAGGATTTACCAAAGAAGGGGAAAAGCCTGCCATCCAAGCGGTGGAGTCTGTAGAGCCCATGACCGTGTATGGGCTGCCTGGGGAGGCGTTGGCCCTTCCTGAGACCCTGACTGTGACCCTGGAGGACGGTACCACCCGCCAAGCCGCTGTGACCTGGACTTGTCCGAATTATCAGCCCTGGACCGATGGGGTGTATACCTTTGTCGGCACTCTGGGAGAGGGAGAGGACTTCTCCAATCCCCAGCAGGTCACCGCCACCGCAGAGGTGACTGTGGCCCTGCCCAGCGACAACATCGCCCCCAACGCCACGGCCAGCTGCCCTGACGGGGTGGCTGCCGGAGGGAAGCAGGTATCCTGGGTCAACGACCAGGTTTATGACGATCAGGGACGGCCCGCTGCTGACGGAGTGTTTGGCTTTCAAAAGCCTCTGCCGGACAACGCTTGGTTTGACCTGACTTGGGACACATCTGTTACCCTGGACCGGGTGGTGCTCAACACATACTTCGGCTCCGGTCAGGGGCCTACTGCCTTCACGGTGTTCGTGCAATATCAGGGCAGTGAGGAGTGGACCCAGGTGGCCGAGCGCAGCGGAATCACCTATGTAGACAAGGACCGGGAGCAGCAGCCCACGGAGATTGTCTTTGATACCCCTCTGGACAACGTCTGTGCTATGCGGGTACAGGTGACAGAGTCCAATTCCGCCTGGAGCATTACCGGCGTAGTTACCGAGTTTGAGGCCTATGGACGGGTCACCCATCCAGTGGTGTTTCACACCAACAACGGGGAAGAGGCTCAGCGGCTGTCTGTATTGGACGGCTCCTATGCCCAACTGCCCCAGCCCACTTATGAGGACCACAAGTTCCTGGGCTGGTTCACCGACGAGGCCGGTACGGCCGCCTATGAGCCCGGCCCGGTGACCGGAGCTCTGGAGCTGTACGCCAAGTGGGAGTCCACCCATACCCACACCGGTACCCTGGTGCAGGGGACGGCACCCACCTGTACCCAGCCCGGCACCAAGGACTACTATACCTGTACCTGTGGGAAGTGCTTTGAAGATGAGGCCTGCACCAAGCTCATCGACGATGTGGAGACCTGGAAGGTCATCCCTGCCACTGGACATCACTTTGAAGACGGCGTGTGCACCGTGTGCGGCGAGAAGGACCCGGACTATATGGTCTCCAACAAGACTTTGCTGAAAAAGACCTATGATTATGCGTTGACGCTGTCCACTGACGGGGTCACCGATGCCGCTAAGGCCGCCTTTGAGACTGCTCTGGATGCCGCTAAGGCGGTGCTGGACGATGAAAGCGCCACCCAGGATGAGATCAACACCGCCTGGGACAACCTGCTGGAGGGCATCTGGGGCCTTGGCCTTACCCAGGGCGACAAGACCATGCTGAACCTGGTGATCGACCGAGCTCAGGCCATGCTCCTGGAGGAGGACAAGTATGTGGTAGACCACTGGCAGCTGCTGGTGGATGCCTTGGACGAGGCCCAGAAGGTGGCCGCGGATGGAAACTCTATGCAGGAAGATGTGGATAAAGCCACCCAGACTCTGCTGGATGCCATTCTGGCCCAGAGGTTTAAGGCGGACAAATCCATTCTGGAAGACCTGACCACCAAGGCTGAGGGCATGGATCTCTCCGGCTATACCGCTGAGAGCGTGGAAGTGTTCCGTGCCGCTCTGGCTCAGGCTCAGGCCGTGCTGGCTGATGAGACCCTCAGTGAGGAGGACCAGGCAGAGGTGGACGCTGCTGTGGAGCAGCTTACCGCCGCCATGGACGGTCTCACTGCTCAGGGTGAGTCTCAACCCAGCGAGAAACCGGAATCCACGGACCAGCCCCAGGCAACTCAAAAGCCGGAGCAGGTGCCCCAGACCGGGGACGGTAGTGCCATTGCTCTGTGGGCGGCGCTTTTGGCCGGATGTGGCGCAGGCGTTGGAGCCTTGGCAGTGATGGACACCCGGCGCAAAGAACAATGATTGATTCCTTCTTTTCATTCCTCCCTTTGGTCTGGGCGGACACAGCATCTGTTGTGTCCGCCCGGACCTTTTTGTGTTTGACCATAACGGAAATGAAGGAGCAGTGAAAACTTATAAAATTTTATTTTCAACTTTCGAATAATTATGGATATTGCCCAAAAGAATTGACGAAGCCGGGGAATGACCATACAATGTAAACTGAGGTGATAAGGAAAGAACTGGACAAGAGAGAAGAGTGTATCAAACAGGTGAAACACACCTGAATTTTACGGGAGGGATTGTCTTATGAGTTGGAACTGGAAACAATGGACCGGCTTGAGGCGAGGGATTGCAGCCATGATGACGGCAGCCATCCTTTTGCCCATGGGAGCCCCCATGGCATCGGCATTGGCAGATGTGACGCTGCGGCCCACAGAGGAACAGGTGGCGTCTGCTCCGCCCCAGGAGGAGGTTACTCCGGCACCCCAAAATGTAACGATTTTGGGCGAGGACGGCACCGCTCCCGACAGCGCCTGGACCATGGACACCGAGACCAAAGGCGCTTGGACGGAGAAGTATGGCCAGGACGGCTACGTGCTGTGTGGCTGGGACAACCAGAAAGACCTGCTCCAACTGCCGGACTATATCAGTTCGGTGACCTACACCGCCGAGGACCGCAACGGCGGCTGGGTGGCTCGCAGCGGAGAGACCGCCGAGGGCAACAGCTGGTGGGACTACGGTTTGCCCGACAAGGCCGACCCCGATGGCACCCGCAAGGTGGCCTATCGCTTTGACGACAAGAAGCTGACAGTGAATATCAGCGCCACCGACGATGAGGTGCACCAGATCACCCTGTACGCCGTGGCGGAGAATCAGCAAAACCGCAGACAGAGCGTGCAGCTATTCCGGGCTGGTACCGACGTGGCCCTAACCGACGCTGTGGAGATGACCAACCTCATGGAGGGCAAGTACGTCACCGCCTGCTTCACTGGCTCGGTGGACGTGGTCATCGACAACCTCAACTACAACCCCCTGCACACCAACTCCCTGGTCAGCGGCATTTTCTTCGACCAGGCTCCGGAGAACCCGGTGCAGGTGGAGAGCGTTTCCGTGGCGACCGCCGATGGAAAGACCAGCTATCCGCTGAACCAAGAGAGCATTGAGGTGCAGATGACCGCCTCCGTGCTGCCCATGGCAGCGGCCAACAAGAATGTCAGCTGGTCCGTGGAGCCCTCCGATGGGGCATCTGTGGATGAAAACGGCGTGCTGACCGTTACCAAGGGCGGGACCTATACCGTCACCGCCACGGCAGTGGATGGCTCCAACGCCAGCGGCTCGGTGGAGCTCACCGTCACCGAGACGGCCCACCTCCCCGCTTGGACGGTTGACACCGAGACCAAGGGAGCCTGGACCGACATGTACGGCCAGGACGGCTATGTGCTGTGCGGTTGGGACAACGCCAACGATCTCCAGCAGCTGCCCTATTACATCGACAGCATCCAGTACATCACCGAGGATCGTTCGGGTGGTTATGTGGCCCGCAAGGCGGACAGCGCTCAGGGTAACGACTGGTGGGAGGATGCTCTGCCCGATAAGAGCGATCCCGACGGCACCCGCAAGATTGCCTATCGGTTTGACGACAAGCGCCAGACCGTGCGCATCACCGCCAACGATACTGACGAGCATCAGCTCACCTTCTATTGTCTGGCTGAGGCCGACGGCGGACGCCAGCAGACCGTGCAGATGTTTGACCCCGCCACCGGGGAGCCTATCAGTCAGACGGTGACTATGCAGTCCCTGGACCAGGGCAAGTACATCACCGTCAACTTCACCGGCTCGGTGGACGTGGTGTTCAACAACGATAACTATAAGCCGCTGTACACCAATACCGTTATTAACGGCATCTTCTTTGATACCCACTACGACGGCCAGATTCCGGTGCGCCGCATCTCCGTGGCCCCTGAGGACGGGGAGATTATCCGCACTCAGCAGGGCACGGTGCAGATGACGGCCGCCACTTGGCCCCAGAACGCCGCCCAGCAGGATATCACTTGGTCCGTGACCGAGGGCTCCGACGTGGCTTCGGTGGATGCCAACGGCCTAGTGACCATCCACAAAAACGGTGCCTTCACCGTCCGTGCAGAGGCCTCCAATACAGGCATCGACGGATTTGATGCAGTGTCCGACCAGGTCTCCATGGTGTGTCTGGAAGGTATGACTGTACCCGAGGCCGCAGAGATTCAAAGCGAGGGCCTAGGCAGCTTCGTGATGATTCAGAACCCCTATGTGCGCCTGATCTTTGACAAGTCCAGCGGCTACTACAGCGTGTATGACCAGTCCAATGGCATGCCCCAGGTCCTCAATGCCTACTTCCAGGTCAATGACGCCAAGAGCATCGACGGCTACACCTTTACCTTCACCGATACCACTGGGGATGCCCAGAACCACAAGTCCATGCGACTGGTGGGGGAGAAGGACGGTACCTATGGCATTGTGTTGGACGTAACCCTGGAGGACAACACCGGCGATATCATGATGAAGGCCGGCATCCACAACACCACCTCTGAGGGTGTGAAGGTGATGCAGATGTACCCCATGGTGGCCCGCTATCAGGACAAGGGCGGTATCTTTGTGGGCCCCAATCCCGGGGAAGACCACACGGTGCTCACCGGTGAGGGCAACTGGACCGTGCCCCAGGTGAAGCAGACGGTGAATACCACCTCGAAGAACAACCTGATTGTCAGCTATCGCAACAACCCCGAACTGGAGAATTTCCTCATCGGTCAGCTGACCACCTATTCGTTCCAGAGCACCATCACTACCCACTATGATGCCGACGCCGCCATTGAAAACAATGGCCGCAGCAGTATGGACGCGGACATCCGCATCTACGACAACACCGGTAAGCTGGTGGACGCCCAAGACACCTATGTGGGCGATACGGCGCTGATCAACTTCACCCAGGATAACCCCTACGACTCCCTGGACGAGTTTGCCATCCGGCAGGCAGATGCCATGGACGTGCAGCTCATGGACTTTGACCCCTATATCTATGAGTGCTTGTGGTACGTCAACTGGTTTGAAGGAGACGCCAACAACGCCGACTTCGCCGTGCAGGAGGTCAAGGACCTGTACGAGAAGGGCATGGCCAACTATGCACGACCCAACCTCCGTGTGGAGCCGGACACCTACGTCAACCCCAACGAGCAGCTGTGGTGGGATGATGAGCACTGGAAGGCGTTCGGACACCTCACCGATAGCTACCCCACCATGAAGGAGTGGATTGCTGCCATGCAGGCAGCGGGCGGCGAGGGCGGCACCTATATGCAGGCCTCCTATCGCTCCGACGACTACTGCGAGCAGTACCCCGAGCAGATGTACTATAACGATTCTCGCTACGCCGCCGACTACACGGACCCCGAGTTCCAGGAACACATGAAGGACGTGTACACCAACCTGAAGGATGCGGGCATCCGCTCCATCTTCTACGACTATGCGGGCCAGTACCACGGTCCCTCCTTCGGCTATCTGCTGGACCAGACCGGCGGCTTTGAGGACGAGTACGCCACCGCCGTGGAGGCCTACCGCATGATCTACGAGCTGCCCAAGAAGTACATCGGACGAGATGTGCGCATCACCGAGAACTCTTGGGAGTACAGCGGCTCCGATGTGGCCATCGGCCTCATCGATATCCAGCGCAACATCCACGACACCAACGCCTATTCCCCTGAGATCGCTCAGGCTGCCATCAACCAGTGGTATCGCCACAGAAAGACCAAGCTGCTCTATCCCGACACCAAGGTGTTTGAGGAGGAGAATCTGGACCTGCGCCGGGCTCAGATCACCGGCACCGGCTTCTTCTTCGGCAAGACCACTCTGGGCGAGAGCGTCAACCGCATGAGTGAGAGCAAGATTCAGGACGTGGGTAAGATCGTACCCTTCCCCATTGACGGGATCACTGCCCGCCCCGTGGGTCTGCTGGAGTCCGAGGAGTACAAAGTCAACCCCTATGTCTATGACTACAAGTTTGCCTCTGACTATGATGACCACATCGTCATGTTCTGGAACCAGGACGGCGAGGGCGCCCGTACCATCTCTGTGGACATGGGGCTGGACACTGCATTTGGTGGCCTGGGCCTGGACCCCGAGAAGGAATACGAGGTGTGGGATTTCTGGGATTGGAAGTACATTGGCCGCTTCCAAGGCAGCGACGAGCTGACCCAGCTGGTCCGTGACCAAGAGATGAAGACCATGGCCGTGCGCGAGGTGCGGGACGAGCCCTACCTCATCTCTACCAACCGCCATGTGCTCCAGGGTACCAAGGAGATCGATGTCAAGGAGTTCTCCTATGATCCTGCCACCCGTACCATCACCGGTACCTTCTCCATCGTGGGCAACGACACTTACAAGGCCATCATCGGCCTGGCTGACCATGAGCTGGTTGTGGACTCCTTCACCGTGGACAATGACCAGGTTACCGCCAGCTATGCCCAGAACGCAGCCAACAACTATGTGCAGCTGACTCTGGACGCAGAGGAGAACCAGGACGTGCCCTTCACCCTGGTGCTCAAGGAGGGCGTGCCTGAGGCTGACACCCAGGCCCCCAGCGCCATCAACGGCCTCACCGCCACTGCCGATAACAACGGTATCGTCACCCTTAACTGGGATGCCTCCACCGATGACAGCGCCTTTGTGGAGTATTTGGTGTACGGCTCTGGCGATCCCAACTTTACCCCCGACGACAGCAACCTGCTGCTGGTGGTGCCTCGCAACACCTACACCGCTGAAGAGATTCACCAGGGTGACTACTACTACAAGGTAGTGGCTCGGGACAGCTCCGGCAACACCACCGAGCCCGCCACAGTGAAGACCAACGCCTCCGTCATCGCTGTGCCCTCTGACAAGCTCAGCGCCACCGCTGGCGACGCCCAGAAGGGCCAGGAGGCCGACAAGGCTCTGGACGGCAACGAGAGCACCCTGTGGCACACCAGCTGGGCGCCCAACGAGGCCGACCGCGAGGATATGTGGCTGAACATCCACATGGAGGGCGGCGCTGTGGTGGACACCCTGCGCTACCTGCCCCGCAGCGACAAGAACAACGAGGGCACCGTGCAGCTCAATGGCACCATCATCGACTACCGGGTAGAGGGCAGCAAGGACAACGGCGCCTCCTACACCACTCTGGCCGAGGGTACCTTCTCGGAAGGCACCGGCTGGAAGGAAGTCACCTTCGCTGAGGACACCTACACCGACATCCGCCTGGTGGCTGTCACCTCTCACGGCGAGTTTGCCTCTGCCGCCGAGGTACAGGTGCTGAACATGTCCCCCATCACCTCCATTGCCATGCGGGACGAGCAGGTTACCCTGAATCCCCAGCAGCAGGTCAAGCTGATGGTGGATGTGTATCCCACCAACTTCCAGGATACGGCTGTCACCTTTACTTCTGACAACGAGGCCGTGGCCACGGTGGATGAGAACGGTATGATCACTGGCGTGGCCACTGGCACCACCACCATCACCGCCACGGTGGGTGAACTCACCGCCACCTGCACCGTGACGGTGGTGCCCAAGGAGACCGTCAACAAGACCCTGCTGCAAAAGACCTACGACTATGCCCTGACTCTGTCCACCGACGGGGTCACGGATACCGCCAAAGCCGCCTTTGAGGCCGCCCTTGCCAATGCCAAGAAGGTCCTGGAGGATGAGACTGCAACCCAGGCCCAGGTGAATGCCGCTTGGGATGCCCTGTTGGAGGGCATCTGGGGTCTGGGCCTCGTCCAGGGCGACAAGACCATGCTGAACCTGGTGATCGACCGAGCTCAGGCCATGCTCCTGGAGGAGGACAAGTATGTGGTAGACCACTGGCAGCTGCTGGTGGATGCCTTGGACGAGGCCCAGAAGGTGGCCGCGGATGGAAACTCTATGCAGGAAGATGTGGATAAAGCCACCCAGACTCTGCTGGATGCCATTCTGGCCCAGAGGTTTAAGGCGGACAAATCCATTCTGGAAGACCTGACCACCAAGGCTGAGGGCATGGATCTCTCCGGCTATACCGCTGAGAGCGTGGAAGTGTTCCGCACTGCTCTGGCCAACGCCCAGGCCGTGCTGGCGGACGAGGCCCTCACTGAGGACGACCAGACCAAGGTGGACGCCGCTGTGGCTGCTCTGAGCGACGCCATCAATGGCCTCACCGCTGAGGGTGCTCCTGAGACCACGGATAAGCCCGAGACCACCGACAAGCCGGAGGCCACGGACAAGCCCCAGACGACTCAGGAGCCCAATGAGGACAAGGTGCCTCAGACGGGCGACCACAGCCAGATCACCCTGTGGGTGACTCTGATGGGCCTGTGTGCTGCAAGCGCACTGACCCTGGTAGCCGTTAAAGGCCGCCGCAAGGCAAAGTAAGAATAGCAATTCCTCCCCATCTTACGGGCGGGTGTGGCATCAAGCCACACCCGCCCGTCAGACTGTCGAAGAACCCCTGTTTTCATGAAGCAAAAACAGGGGTTCTGGTCAT
>NHCFR05603__coassemble_209_pt1 | contig 79998 bp, 80 predicted proteins | sample NHCFR05603__metabat2_high_PE_050 | metagenome-assembled genome bin NHCFR05603 | reverse complement strand
ACCGACGTGGTGTACGAGTCCAAGCTGGTCTACCGCACCAAGCAGTACGGCGACCCGGTGCGTACCTTCTGCATGAACCCCTACGGCCACGTGGTGGCGGAGAACGTGGAGGGCATCAACACCGTCAACGGCCACTCCTACTCCGACCCCAAGCTGCAAAGCCGCAACACCAACTTCGCCCTGCTGGTGTCCAACCGATTCACCCAGCCCTTCAACGAGCCCTACCGCTACGGCAAGCACATCGCCTCCCTGTCCAACATGCTGGCCGGCGGGGTGCTGGTGCAGCGGTTCGGGGACCTGGTGTCCGGCATCCGCACCAATGAGCACCGCCTGGCCAAGTCCTTTGTGCGGCCCACCCTCACCGCCGCCGTCCCCGGCGATCTGTCCCTGGCCCTGCCCAAGCGGCAGCTGGACGACATCATTGAGATGATCTACGCCCTGGACAAGCTGGCCCCCGGTACCGCCAACTATGACACCCTGCTGTACGGGGCCGAGGTGAAGTTCTACTCCGCCCGCATCTCCCTCTCGAGCCAGCTGGAGACCGCTCTGCCCGGCTTCTTCGCCGTGGGCGACGGCGCCGGCGTCACCCGTGGCCTGGCCCAGGCGGGCGCCTCCGGTGTCAAGGCCGCCCGGGTGGTGGCAGACCGCTTAACAACCCGCAACTAAGACAAAAAAGCCGCTGTGCAGCCTTTGCACAGCGGCTTTTTCCTTACAGTTCCACCGGCGGGTGGCCCAGGCGGTACACCAGGTTGACAAATCGGCGGTTGCGGATGGAGCTGCGGATGGTGGGCACAGCGCCGCCCAACATGAATACATACAGCAGCACCAGGTTGGTCCAATAGGCAGAGGGCACGATGATCTCCTCGGCCAGCAGCACGGGCACGGCCTGGAAGGCCATGGGCAGGGGCATTTCCAGCTGCTGAGACACCAGAATGGCCCAGTCGATCCGGTCTCCCACAAAGGTCATGACGATCATCACCACAATGCTGATGACAATGCCCCGGTTGGACAGCTTGCCCCCCAGCATCTCATAGCCCTTGAGGGTACACACAGCCATGATGAGGCCGGACAGGGCGGCTACAACCCCCAACTGGCTGAGCAGGACGATACACAGCACTCCCAGCAGGGAGCCGATGAGGCTGCCCACGATGCCGCCCGCCACATTTTCGCTCTTCTGGGCTCTCTGGGTCTGGGCGGTGTTGTGGGACTGCTTCAGGGCCTGGGCGCAGCTGTCGCACACCTGCATGTAGCCGCCGGAGACAAAGTAGCCCTCCACAGGCAGCTCCTGGCCGCAGTTCTGGCAGCAGGGCCGGAAGGACTGGGTGCGCAGCAGCTCGATGAGGGCGTTCATGGCCGACTCCAGCCGCTCGCCGCCCTTGGCCCCCTTGACCCGGACGGTGATGGAGATGGCGTTCTGACGCTGGTGGAGGAGAAAAATCTCCTTGTGCTCCCGCTTGAACTGGCGCACCTCCTCTTTGCTCAGGGGTCCGGCGGTGCGGTGGACGGGGGTGGTCACCAAAAGCTGATAGGGGTAGCGGGGGTCCGGGGCGAAGATGGTCCAGGCGTAGCCGCCCCGCTGGCCGTACAGGCCGCCGCTGGGGTCCATCTGCAACCCCAGGCGCTGGGCAAACCCAGCATAGGCGTTGGAAATTTTCTTGTTCATAAACTCTCTCTCTTTCTCTCCCCTGGGTGGGGATGAGAGCATCTTAGCACAGGGGGAGAGAAAAGTCCAGTATCCCCCCAGGATAGCCAAACATCGGTAAGAAACGGGAAACAACCCACCACCTATAGCGGCCTGTGTGGCAGGGAAGGGGGGAAAAGCCTCGCAGAGTTCCCGCCGTCAGGCGGGAAACATTGAAATACATGGAATCCCAGGACATGCGCATGGGATCCCATACTTCTCGCCCTGCAAGTGTGGTTTTGGCCGCCTGTGGCGGACAAAAATGCGCGCAGCAGGGTGCAAAAAAAGACACCGGGAAAGGCAGCCTGCCTTTCCCGGTGAGAGGGACTTCCACAGCTTCCACAAAGTTTTCCACATGGTGTGTGAGTTGTGGAAGGCTATCCATAGATATGGTGTCAACCCCTAAAAAGTTACAAAAACTGTCATTTACCCACGCAAAAGCGCTGGAAAATTTGGGAAGTAATGTCGTCCCGCACCACACGCCCGGTGAGCTGACCCAGATATTGGAGGGCATCTTCCACATCGGTGAGGACGGCGTCGGGGGAGAGCCCGGCCTGGAGGGCCAGCTGGGCACGGGTAAGACAGTCCCGGGCCTGGGCGGCGGCCTGGGCCTGGCGGGCGTTGGTGAGGAGAGCGCCGGGGCGCAGGCCGGGGTCGTGGGGGAACAGGCGGCCAATGGCCAGCTCCAGCTGGTCGATGCCGTCCCCGGTGAGGGCGGACAGGGTCACCGTCTCCACCCCGGCGGGGGGCTGGGGCAGGGGAGCGGCGGAGGGGAGGTCCTCCTTGTTGTACACCAGGATGGTGGGGCCGTTCTGGGCGGCCAGGCGCAGCAGCTCTTCCTCCTCCTCATCCCGGGGGCGGGAGGCGTCCACCACCACCAGGGTCAACTCGGAGCGGCGCAGGGCTTCCCGGCTGCGCTCCACCCCCAGCTGCTCCACCTGGTCGTCGCTGTCCCGCAGTCCGGCGGTGTCAATGAGGCGCAGCAGCACGCCCCCCAGGTTCAGCCGCTCCTCCACGGTGTCCCGGGTGGTGCCGGCGATGGGGGTGACAATGGCCCGGTCATAGCCAAGCAGGGCGTTGAACAGGGTGGATTTTCCGGCGTTGGGCTTGCCCACGATGGCGCAGGGAATGCCCTCCACCAGGGCTTTGCCCCGCTGGTAGGTGGCGGTGAGCTGGTCCAGCTGTTTCTCCGTCTGGCCCAGGGTGTCGGCGATCTCCTGGGCCTCGAAGGGGTCAATGTCCTCGTCGGGGTAGTCCAGCACGGCGTGGAAGTGGGCCATGAGGGCGGTGAGCTGGTCATAGATGTCCTCAATGACCTGGGCCAGGGACCCACCCAGCTGTCCGGCGGCCTGATACACCGCCCCCTGGGTCTCGGCGTGGATGAGGTCTGCCACGGCTTCGGTGCGGGTCAAATCCATTTTTCCCGCCAGAAAGGCCCGCCGGGTGAACTCGCCCGCCTGGGCCTGGCGTACCCCGCAGGCAAACAGGGCCTCTAAGGCCATGGTCAGCAGCACCGGGGAGCCGTGGCATTGCAGCTCGGCGGTGTCCTCTCCCGTATAGCTGTGGGGGCCACGGGAGACGGTGGCCAGGCAGTGGTCCAGGGCGTTGCCCTGGGCGTCGTGGAGGGTGCCGTACACCAGCAGGCGGTTGGGCTGCTCTGCCATGGGCTGGCCACGGACGGGGGTAAATACCTGGTCCAGGGCAGAAATGGCCTGGGGTCCCGAGAGGCGGAGGATGCCGATGGCAGTGGCCTGGTGCCCGGTGGCAATGGCGGCAATGGTATCATTCATAAAAATCACCTCGAAAAGCCAGGGGGCGTGTGTGCAAAAGAGAGAGAAATTTACACAAGGACGGTTGCACACCCTGTCAAGTTATGGTACAATAGCGGCAGTGTCGCCAAAGGCGAGGGGCGTCAGAGACGTCCGGCCATGGTATCTCTATGGTACAATGGAACACAGGAAAAATCAACAAGAAGGGCGAGGTGCCAACCATGGCAGATTTGCAAATGCTTTCCTACAAGCTGGAGGACCTCCAGTTTTTCAACAAGCTGGACAAGGCTGGGCAGGTCCAGCTGGAGAACAACTCCAATTTCACCGTCAAGTACAACGCGGACTCCACCAAGTGCGTGGCCAAGCTGTATCAGTGCGTGAAGGACAAGACCGACAACCCCGATCACCGTTTCTTCGCCTCTGTGGAGCTGGTGGGCCTGTTCCAGGTCACTGGTGAGGTCACCGACGACGATAAGAAGGAGTTCCACGTGCGCTGCTATGAGCAGCTGTTCTGCTACGCCGACACCCTGGTCAGCCGGGTGTGCGAGGCCGGCGGTATGCCCAATTTCCGCCTGCTGCGCCGTCCCATGACCAAGGACTCTGTGCAGGTCAAGCAGCCCAACCAGAACAAGTAATTCCATAAAAAATGGGTCGGACCTTGGTCCGACCCATTTTTTTAACTTTTTTCCTCAAAGGTGGCCCCGCAGGAGCGGCAGTGGACGGTAATGCGTCCCTTGCCCCGGGGCACCCGCATCTGCTGGCCGCAGCTGGGGCACTTGAAGTAACGGTGCTCCCGGTCTTTCATCCGGGTGCGGAAGGTGCGGAATTTATGTTGGATGGGCCGGACAATCTGGAGAAACCGGGTGTTTTCTGCCTGACGGCGGACAATGTCCCGGGACAGCATCCGAAACAGCACCACCAGTAATAGTACCAGTACGATCATGTCCAGCACCCACAGCCCGGTGAGGAAAAACACCAGGTAGAGCACCAGATAGGTGACCGTGAGAAACAGATTGAGTTGGTCCATGCCATAGCGGCCAGTCATAAAACGGCTGAGATATTGACGAATCACAGGTTCTTACCTCCTGACAGCCTAAGGCGTCGCTGTATTGTTTACTATTATGATAATCGCAACCTTTGGCAACGTCAATGGGGTAACGGTAAACAAAATGTGAATTTGACCGTTGTGTCATGGAAAAAAGGCTGATATAATGGCAGGCAGTACGAAATATGGAGGGATGGTCCCATGCCACGCATTGACAAGACAAACTATTATCTGGACATTGCACAGACGGTGTCCGAGCGCTCCACCTGCCTGCGCCGCCACTATGGGGCCATCATCGTCCAAAACGACGAGATCGTGTCCACCGGCTACAATGGGGCCCCCCGTGGCCGGAAAAACTGCATCGATTTGGGCTACTGCACCCGGGAGGCCATGAACATCCCCTCCGGGGAGCGGTACGAGCTGTGCCGTTCGGTGCACGCCGAGGCCAACGCCATTATCTCCGCCTCCCGCCGGGAAGTGCTGGGGGCTACCTTATATATGGTGTGCGTCAATCCCAAGACCCGGGAGCTCATGGCCGGGTCCACCTCCTGCTCCATGTGCCGCCGCCTCATCATCAACGCGGGCATCTCCCAGCTGGTCATCCGGGACACGGAGACGGAGTACCGCATTGTGGATGTGGAGAAGGAGTGGATTGAGGAGGACGAGTCTCTGCCCAGCCATCTGAGAGAGGGGCAGGGGAGCGGCTGTGGCTGCTCTGGCGGCTGCGGGGGCGGCTGTTGTGGGTAATGAATAGTGAAGAATGAATAATGAAGAATTGTGGTGTGCCGCTGGGCGGCACGGATTTTAATTGAAGCAGAGACTTGAGGGCTGGGGAGATGGCTCCCTCCGGGAGGGAGCTGTCACCGGAGGTGACTGAGGGAGTAAGCGGGCGGTGCACTTACAAGTCGGCACAGAGAAAAGACTTTTATCAGACGTTTTGGACAGTCCGGAACGCTCCGCCCATTGCGTCAAAGACCTTGAGTTCCTGCTGCAATCTCCCTCCGACCCGGCTGACGCCGTGCCACCTCCCTCCCTGAGGGAGGCTTTTTGGCCTGGTGGAGACCTGACGGCGGCGGGAACGCCGCACACCAGGGTAAGGCCCTGGAAGGAGCGGTGCCGTCTCACAGAGAAGGGGGCACGGTCCATAGACTTGCCAGACCATCCATGTGACCCCACTGGTGCCAGGGCCGACTGTAGGCTTGACGCAGGGACAGCCTCGTACCCCAAGGGAGGTCCTTAGGGGGGAACGCCCTAAGCGATTCTTTCCCCGATTTCTCATCGGGGAGAAATCGGGCCCAGCGGAGCGTCCCCGGCTGGGGCGCTGGTCTGCGCCTGAGACATCGGAGAAGAACAGGCCTTCGGCAAAGCGGGCCGGGCAAGCCACGGCCCCTACCACAGCGCCGCATGGGGTGCGGAAACGTCCGAAGAGCCGGAGGCGTTTTGAGGGCCTGGAGGCCGGAAAAGCAAAGGTCAAATTGCACACAAAAACCCCCTGGTTTTCCCCGGGAACTGGCGGAGTTTGCAGCGAAAAAACTTGAATTTTCCCTTGACTTTACAAAGTGTATATAGTACAATAATCAAGCGCCTGCAAAGGGTGCACTATGCGATGATGCGGGAGATTGCTCGTGAAAACGAGGTAACTTCCGCGGAGTATGTCCGAGAATCGGGCGGCTGAGAGACTCAGTTCACGGCGTATATCGCCGGGAAATGGGTGAAACCGGCCAGCTTTTGTGCCGGTTTTATTCATGCCCCAGAGTGATACGCACGGAAACGTGGACGAAGTTTTTCACCGTACGAAGGGACGACCAATCATCACTTCGTATGTTATTAAGGAGGAAAACCCAAATGGCAGCTCAGAAAGAAATGATTCGCATTCGGCTCAAGGCTTACGATCATCAGCTGATCGACCAGGCCGCCGAGAAGATCGTGGAGACCGCCAAGCGCTCCGGCGCCACCGTCTCCGGCCCCATCCCCCTGCCCACCAAGAAGGAAGTGGTCACCATCCTGCGCGCTGTCCACAAGTACAAGGACAGCCGTGAGCAGTTTGAGCGTCGCACTCACAAGCGTCTGATCGACGTGGTGAAGCCCTCTGCCAAGACTGTGGAGGCTCTGATGAGCCTGGACCTGCCCGCTGGTGTGGACATCGAGATCAAGCTGTAAGGAAGCGTGGAAAAGCCGGGAGCAGGAAGCTTGGACCGTAGCGAGCTTTTCAAAGGAGAAGTGAGTAGCACTTCGAGTTTGGAAAGCGAGTCGAAGGGAAAGCGACCGTCGCGAAGGCTTTGGAACGTGACAACATTACAACTGACTCTCACACAACTTTGTTGTACCCGCAGCTCACCGCTCAATTGAGGTGAGCGGGTCATGTTGGAAAACCAATGAGCACCCAATGTCTCACGTTTTTCAACCAATAACCTTATTAAGGAGGAATACACATGCAAAAGGCCATTATCGGCAAGAAGCTGGGCATGACCCAGATCTTCGATGAAGCCGGCAAGGTCATCCCGGTCACTGTCATCCAGGCAGGCCCCTGCACCGTGGTGCAGAAGAAGACCGAGGAAAAGGACGGCTACACCGCCGTTCAGCTGGGATTTGAGGAAGTTCCCGAGCGCAAGCTGTCCAAGCCCGAGGTGGGCCACAGCAAGAAGTCCGGCAAGGTCCTGCGCGTCCTGAAGGAGTTCAAGCTGGATAACGCCGCCGAGCTCAACGTGGGCGACGAGATCAACGCCACCGTGTTCGCCGTGGGCGATCGCGTGGACGTGACCGGCATCAGCAAGGGTCACGGCTATCAGGGCGTCGTCAAGCGCTGGGGCGCTCACACCCTGAAGAATACCCACGGTACCGGTCCTGTGCACCGTCACGCCGGTTCTATGGGCTCCAGCACCGATCCTTCCCGCATCTTCAAGGGCAAGATCGGCGCCGGCCAGATGGGCAACGAGCAGGTCACTGTGATGAACCTGGACGTTGTGGTGGTCGACGAGGAGATGGGCCTGGTTGCCGTGCGCGGCGCTATCCCCGGCCCCAAGGGCGGCGTGGTCGCTCTGCGCAGCTCCGTCAAGAAGGTCATGGAGAAGAAGGTCACCGAGGCTGGCCGCGTCAATCCTCAGAAGGCTTCCGCCCGTGTCAATCCCCAGAAGGCCTCTGCGCGTAACAAGTAAGAAAGGAGAGAATGACAAATGCCTAAAGCTAACCTTTATGATATGGCCGGTAAGCAGATCGGCGAGGTCGAGCTCTCCGAGTCCATCTTCGGCATCGAGCCCAACCAGTACGTCGTTCACGATGTGGTCAAGAATCACCTGGCCAACTGCCGTCAGGGCACTCAGAGCGCTCTGACCCGTGCCGAGGTTTCCGGCGGCGGCCGCAAGCCCTGGCGCCAGAAGGGCACCGGTCACGCCCGTCAGGGTTCCACCCGTGCTCCTCAGTGGACCCACGGCGGTATCGTGTTCGCTCCCAAGCCCCGCGATTACAGCTACACCCTCAACAAGAAGGTGAAGCGTCTGGCCCTGAAGTCCGTTCTGTCCGCTAAGGCTGCCTCCGGCAACCTGCTGGTGGTGGACGGCCTGGGCATGAACGAGATTAAGACCCGTACCTTCCAGGGCTTCCTGAACGCCGTGGAGGCCGACAAGGCTGTGGTTGTCACCAGCTGCGCCAACGTGGTCAAGTCCGCTCGCAACATTCCCGGCGTGGTCACCACTCCCGCCAACCTGATCAATGTCTATGACATTGTCAACGCCAACCAGCTGATCATCGACAAGGCTGCGCTGGCCACCATCGAGGAGGTGTTCGCCTAATGAAGACCGCTTACGATATCATTAAGCGCCCCATCGTCACCGAGCAGTCCATGATGCTGGCCACCGAGAAGAAGTACACCTTCGAGGTCGCCAAGGACGCCAACAAGATCGAGATCGCCAAGGCAGTCGAGGAGATCTTCGGCGTGAACGTGGCGAAGGTTAACACCCTGAACATGCAGGGTAAGGTCAAGCGCATGGGCCGTTATCCCGAGGGCCGTCGGGCCAGCTGGAAGAAGGCCGTTGTGACTCTGACCGAGGAGTCCAAGACCATCGAGTTCTTCGAGGGTATGGTGTAAGAGGAGGAAATTGAACTATGGCTATTCGCGTATACAAGCCCACAACGCCCTCCCGCCGTCACATGACTGTGTCCGCCTTCGAGGGCATTGATAAGAAGGCCAAGCCGGAGCGCTCCCTCACCGAGGTGCTCCAGAAGCACGCCGGCCGTAACAGCTACGGCCGCATCACCGTCCGCCACCGCGGCGGCGGCAACAAGCGCAAGTACCGTATCATCGACTTCAAGCGTGATAAGGTGGGCAGCGCTACCGTCATCAACCTGCAGTATGACCCCAACCGCTCCGCCAACATCGCCCTCATCGAGTATGAGGACGGCGAGCGCCGTTATATCCTGGCTCCCGTGGGCCTGAAGGCCGGCCACATCATCATGACCGGCGCCGACGCCGACATCCTGCCCGGCAACTGCCTGCCCATCGCCAACATCCCCGTGGGTGAAATGATCCACTGCATCGAGCTGTATCCCGGCAAGGGCGCTCAGCTGGTTCGTTCCGCTGGCGTGGCCGCTCAGCTGATGGCTAAGGAGAACGGCATGGCTCAGGTGCGTCTGCCCTCCGGCGAGGTCCGCCTCATCCGTGAGGAGTGCAAGGCCACCATCGGCCAGGTTGGCAACACCGACTGGGCTAACATCCACATCGGTAAGGCCGGCCGTAAGCGTCACATGGGCTGGCGTCCCACCGTGCGTGGCTCCGTCATGAACCCCAATGACCACCCCCACGGCGGTGGTGAGGGCAAGAGCCCCGTGGGCCGTCCCGGTCCTGTCACTCCCTGGGGCAAGCCTGCTATGGGTTACAAGACCCGCAAGAAGAAGAACCCCACCGACAAGTTCATCGTCAAGCGTCGTAACGGTAAGTAAGGAGGCAGTAAAAGATGAGCAGAAGTATCAAGAAAGGCCCCTTTTGCGCTCCCGAGCTGCTGAAGCGGGTCGACGAAATGAACAAGGCCAACGAGAAGAAGGTTCTGAAGACCTGGAGCCGCGCCTCCACCATCTTCCCCTCCTTCGTGGGCCACACCTTTGCTGTGCATGATGGCCGCAAGCACGTGCCCGTGTACGTCACCGAGGACATGGTCGGCCACAAGCTGGGCGAGTTTGCTCCCACCCGTACCTTCAAGGGTCACGCTGGCAGCAAGACTGGTAAGTAAGGAGGAGAGATAGAATGGAAGCTAAAGCAACACTGAGATACATTCGTATCTCTCCCCGCAAGGTCGGCATTCTGTGCGACCTGATCCGTGGCAAGAGCATTGCTCAGGCCAACGCCATCCTGGCTCTGACCCCCAAGGCCGCTGCTGAGCCCCTGATGAAGCTGGTCAACAGCGCCGCCGCCAATGCCGAGAACAACCACGGCATGGACCCCGAGAAGCTGTACGTTGCTGCCACCTTCGCCACCCCCGGCCCCATCATCAAGCGCTTCATGCCCCGGGCCCAGGGTCGTGCCTATCGCATCAACAAGAGAACTTCTCACGTGACCGTTGTGGTCAAAGAGCGCTAAGTAAGGAGGTCAAAGAGTAATGGGACAGAAAGTTAACCCCCACGGCCTTCGCGTGGGCGTCATCAAAGACTGGGACTCCCGTTGGTATGCCCGCAATGAGAAAGTGGGCGACCTCCTGGTTGAGGACTACAATCTCCGCCGCGATCTGAAGAAGCGTCTGTACTCCGCCGGCGTGCCCAAGATCGAGATCGAGCGTGACAACGCCAAGATCCGCATCTATGTGCACTGCGCCCGTCCCGGTGTCGTCATCGGCAAGGGCGGCGAGGAGATCGAGAAGCTGCGCGTGGAGCTGGAGAAGAAGCTGGGCAAGCCCGTGGCTCTCAACATCGTTGAGGTCAAGAACGTGGACACCAACGCTCAGCTGGTGGCTGAGAACATCGCTCAGCAGCTGGAGAAGCGCATCGCGTTCCGCCGCGCTATGAAGAACGCCATGGGCCGCGCTATGCGCATGGGCGCCCTGGGCATCAAGGTGCAGGCTTCCGGCCGTCTCAACGGCGCTGAGATCGCCCGCACCGAGCAGTACCACGACGGCACCATCCCCCTGCAGACCCTGCGTGCCGACATCGAGTACGGCTTTGCTGAGGCTGCCACCACTTATGGCCGCATCGGCATCAAGGTGTGGATCTACAAGGGCGAGGTTCTGACTCAGACCCTGCGCACCACTCCCCGCACCATCGACACCAAGAACTACAAAGAGCGTGAGCAGCGCCCCCGTCGTGACCGCCGCAATGGCGATCGCCGCAACGGTGGTGATCGTCGCCAGGGCGGCTTCAACCGCAATGGTGGCAACCGCCAGGGCCGTCCCGCTGCTAAGGAAGGAGGCGCCCAGTAATGCTGCTGCCTAAGAGAGTGAAATATCGCCGCGTGCACCGTGGTCGTATGACCGGCGTCGCCACCCGTGGCAACACCATCGCTTACGGTGAGTTCGGCCTGGTGACCACCGAGCCCGCTTGGATCACCGGTAACCAGATCGAGGCCGCCCGTGTGGCCATGACCCGTTACACCAAGCGTGGCGGTAAGGTCTGGATCAAGATCTTCCCCGACAAGCCCGTGACCAAGAAGGCCCTGGGTACCCGAATGGGTTCCGGTAAGGGCGCTCCCGAGTACTGGGTTGCCGTTGTCAAGCCCGGCCGTGTCATGTTCGAGATCGCCGGCGTTTCCGAGGAGGTCGCCCGTGAGGCCCTCCGTCTGGCCAGCCACAAGCTGCCTGTCAAGTGCAAGATTATCAAGAAAGAGACGAATGGTGGTGAATGAAGATGAAAGCTAACGAAGTCCGTAAGATGAGCGCAACCGAGCTGGAGACCAAGCTGGTGGAGCTGAAGAAGGACCTGTTCAACCTCCGTCTTCAGCACGCCACCAATCAGCTGGAAAATCCCATCCGCATCGCAGAGGTTAAGAAAGACATTGCCCGAGTCAAGACCATCCTGCGTGAGCAGCAGGGCCGATAAGGAGGAGTAAACGATGAGCGAAGTGAGAACCTCTTCTCGTAAGACCAGAGTCGGCCTGGTGGTTTCGGATAAGATGGATAAGACCGTGGTGGTCGCCATCGCCGACCGCGTGGCCCACCCTCTGTATAAGAAGATTGTCAAGCGCACCTACAAGCTGAAGGCTCACGACGAGCTGAACCAGTGCGGCGTAGGTGACCGTGTTCGTGTGATGGAGACCCGCCCCCTGTCCAAGGACAAGCGCTGGCGCGTGGTTGAGATCATCGAGAAGGCGAAGTAAGAAGGAGGTGCCAGTATGATTCAGGAAGAAAGCTATCTGAAGGTTGCCGACAACACCGGCGCCAAGGAGATCAAGACCATCCGCGTACTGGGCGGCTCCAAGCGCAAGTTTGGTAACATCGGCGACGTGGTGGTCGCCTCCGTACGCAAGGCCGCTCCCGGCGGCACCGTGAAGAAGGGCGAAGTGGTCAAGGCCGTTATCGTCCGCTCCAAGCGCGGCGTGCGCCGTGCCGACGGCAGCTATGTGCGTTTCGACGACAATGCCGCCGTTATCATCCGCGACGACAAGAACCCCCGCGGCACCCGTATCTTTGGCCCAGTGGCTCGTGAGCTGCGTGACAAGGACTACATGAAGATCCTGTCCCTGGCTCCCGAAGTGCTGTAAGAGGGGGGTTACGAGGTATGAGTATGAACGTAAAGAAGAACGATACCGTGGTTGTCCTGTCCGGTAAGGACAAGGGCAAGCAGGGCAAGGTCCTGTCCGTCAACCCCGAGGCCGGCAAGGTGATCGTGGAGGGCGTCAGCGTCGCTACCCGTCACCAGAAGGCTCGCCGTCAGGGCGAGGAGGGTGGCATCGTCAAGAAGGAGACCCCCATCTACGCCTGCAAGGTTATGACCGTGTGCCCCAAGTGCAACAAGGCCACCCGCGTCGCCCACAAGATCGTGGACGGCAAGAAGGTGCGCGTGTGCAAGCACTGCGGCGCTGAAATCTGAGAAAGAGGAGGAGTATAGAAAATGGCTAACCCCAATCTGAAGGCTAAGTACAATGCCGAGATCGCTCCTGCTCTGATGCAGAAGTTCGGCTACAAGTCCACCATGGAGATCCCCCGCATCCACAAGATCGTGGTGAACGTGGGCTGTGGTGAGGCCCGCGACAACGCCAAGGTGCTGGAGAGCGTGGTCAACGACCTGGCCACCATCACCGGCCAGAAGCCCGTCATCACCCGGGCCAAGAAGTCCGTGGCTAACTTCAAGCTCCGTGAGGGCATGCCCATCGGCGCTAAGGTCACCCTGCGCCAGGACAAGATGTGGGAGTTCATGGATCGTCTGTTCAACGTGGCCCTGCCCCGTGTGCGTGACTTCCGTGGCATCAACCCCAACGCCTTCGACGGCCGCGGCAACTACGCCCTGGGCCTGAAGGAGCAGCTGATCTTCCCCGAGATCGAGTACGATAAGATCGACAAGATCCGTGGTATGGACATCGTCATCTGCACCACTGCTAAGACTGACGAGGAGGCCAAGGAGCTGCTGACTCTCCTGGGCGCTCCCTTCACCACCAACGGTTAATGGAAGGAGAAACCAGCTATGGCTAAGAAGTCTATGATTCTCAAGCAGCAGGCTGAGCCCAAGTTCTCCAGCCGCCGCTACAACCGCTGCAAGATCTGCGGTCGCCCCCACGCTTACCTCCGGGACTACGGCATCTGCCGTATCTGCTTCCGCGAGCTGGCCTACAAGGGCCAGATTCCCGGCGTGAAGAAGGCCTCCTGGTAATTTGCCGCAAAACGGTCGAATACCGGAGAAAAATTTGGATAACAAGTCCCAGGCGGGGGGTTGCACCCCCGCCTATGGGCATGTTATAATAAATCGTTGGCCACCGTGCCAACGGTAAATGAGACCCCCAGCGTGGGAAAAGACGGACAAAAGGTCGGAGGAACCAACCTAGCCTTCGATACCTTTCCGCCTGTACGGGCGAGAGCCCGTAAATTTTATAGGAGGTAAAAATCATGCAAATCACCGATCCCATTGCGGATATGCTCACTCGCATCCGCAACGCGAACAACGCAAAGCATGACACCGTGGATGTTCCTGCTTCTAACATGAAGAAGGCCATCGCTCAGATTCTGCTGGACGAGGGCTATATCAAGAACTTCCAGACCATCAACGATGGTACCCAGGGTGTCATCCGCATCACTCTGAAGTATGTGCAGCCCGGCAAGGAGAAGGCCATCACTGGTCTGCGCCGGGTGTCCAAGCCCGGCCTGCGTGTGTACGCTGGCGCTGAGGAGCTGCCCCGCGTGCTCCGTGGCCTGGGCATTGCTATCGTGTCCACTTCCAAGGGCGTCATGACCGACAAGAAGGCCCGCGAGGCCCATGTCGGCGGCGAAGTCCTGGCTTTCGTTTGGTAAGGAGGGTATAGGAATGTCTAGAATTGGTAGAGCTCCTATCGCCGTCCCCGCCGGCGTGGAGGTAAGCATTGCTGACAACAACGTGGTCACCGTCAAGGGCCCCAAGGGCACCCTGGTGGAGCAGTTCCACCCCAACATGACCATCACTCTGGCTGACGGCGTCATCACCGTCACCCGTCCCAACGATCTGAAGGAGAACCGTGCGCTCCACGGTCTGACCCGCACCCTGGTGCACAACATGATCGTGGGCGTCACCGAGGGCTACAAGAAGACTCTGGACGTCAACGGCGTAGGTTACCGTGTGGCTCTGGAGGGTGGCAAGCTGGTGATGAACCTGGGCTTCTCTCACCAGGTCATCATGGAAGCTCCCGAGGGCATCACCATTGAGGTTCCCAACCAGAACCAGATCATCATCGCAGGCTTCGACAAGCAGCTGGTCGGCCAGTTCGCTGCCAAGGTCCGCGAGAAGCGTCCCCCCGAGCCCTACAAGGGTAAGGGTATTAAGTACTCTGACGAGGTCATCCGCCGCAAGGTTGGTAAGACCGGTGCTAAGAAGTAATTAAGGAGGTGTGCCGATTATGATTAACAGACCCAACACTAAGGCTCAGCGCCTGCATCGTCATAAGCGCGTTCGTGGTAAGGTGTCCGGCACCTCCGAGCGTCCCCGTCTGAATGTGTTCCGCAGCGAGACCAACATCTATGCTCAGATCATCGACGACACCAAGGGTGTGACCCTGGTTTCCGCTTCTTCCCTGGAGAAGGGCTTTGAAGGCTCCGGCAGCAACTGCGAAGCTGCCAAGAAGGTGGGCGAGGCCATTGCCGAGCGCGCCCGTGCCAAGGGCATTGAGACCGTTGTGTTTGACCGTGGTGGCTACCTGTACCACGGCCGCGTGAAGGCTCTGGCCGAGGGCGCCCGTGAGGGCGGCCTGCAGTTCTAAGGGAGGAGGAAGAAAGTATGGCTCGTTTTGAGAAAGAACCCAAGGAGTTCGTAGAGAAGGTTGTGTACCTCAACCGCGTCTCCAAGACCGTCAAGGGCGGCCGTGTGGCCAAGTTCTCCGCCCTGGTTGTTGTGGGCGACGAGAAGGGCAAGGTCGGCTACGGCCTGGGCAAGGCCGCTGAGGTGGCCGAGGCCATCCGCAAGGGCATCGAGGATGCCAAGAAGAACATGGTGACCGTGACCCTGTCCGGCACCACCATTCCCCACGAGGTCATCGGTGAGTTCGGCGCTGGCCGCGTGCTCCTCAAGCCCGCTTCCAAGGGTACCGGTATCATCGCCGGCGGCCCCGTGCGTGCTGTGATGGAGGCCGCGGGTGTCTCCGACATCCGTGCCAAGTGCCTGCGCACCAACAACCCCCAGAACGTGGTGGCTGCCACCATGGCTGGCCTGAAGGCTCTGCGCAGCCCCGCTGAAGTCGCTCGTATCCGCGGCAAGAGCGTGGAAGAAATCATCGGTTAAGGAGGCTCACGACTATGGCTAACATTGAAATCAAGCTCGTCAAGAGCCTGAACGGCCGTCTGGCCAAGCACAAGGCCACTGCCGAGGCTCTGGGCCTGCGTCACATCGGCGATGTGACCGTGCAGCCCGACAACGCTGCTACCCGCGGCAAGATTGCCGCCATCGGTTACCTGCTCCAGGTCACCGAGAACGCCTAAGGAGGTGCCCAACATGAATCTGCATACTCTCTCTCCCGCCGCTGGTTCCACTCAGGTGGGCAAGCGCAAGGGCCGCGGCCCCGGTTCCGGTAACGGCAAGACTGCCGGCCGTGGACACAAGGGTCAGTGGGCTCGTTCCGGCGGCGGTGTCCGTGTGGGCTTCGAGGGCGGCCAGATGCCTCTGGCTCGTCGTCTGCCCAAGCGCGGTTTTAACAACATTTTTGCCAAGCGTCTGGAGACCATCAATGTCTCCGCTCTGAACAAGTTCGAGGATGGCGCCACCGTCAATGTCTGCGACCTGCTGGAGCAGGGCATCCTCTCCAAGTGCGAGTACGGCGTTAAGGTGCTGGGCAACGGCGAGATCACCAAGAAGCTCACCGTGCGTGCTTCCGCTTTCTCCGCCTCCGCGAAAGAGAAGATCGAAAAGGCAGGCGGTACAGCGGAGGTGATCTGACATGATTCAGACCATCCGTAGTGCCTGGAAGGTGCAAGAGCTCCGCAACAAGCTGCTGTTTACCATCTTTGCTCTGCTGATTTTCCGGGTTGGTTCTGCCATCCCCGTTCCCTTCATTGATACCGAATCTCTGAAGACCTACATGGCCTCTCAGTCTTCCAGTATCTTTGGTCTGCTCAATGTCATGAGCGGCGACGCCTTTGCTCAGGCTACCGTCTTCGCTCTGTCCATCCAGCCCTATATCAACAGCTCCATCATTGTGCAGCTGCTGACCATCGCCATCCCCGCTCTGGAGAAGATGGCTCGGGACGAGGGCGAGGAGGGCAAGAAGAAGATTGCCGCTATCACTCGCTACGCCACTGTGGCCATCGCCCTGCTTCAGGCCTTTGGCTACTACAAGCTCATCAGCTACTACGGACTGGTGGCTGACGGCCTGTGGCCCGCTTTCGTTATCATCTTTGCCTTCACTGCTGGTTCCGCCTTCCTGATGTGGCTGGGCGAGCAGATCACCGAGTTCGGTGTGGGCAACGGTATTTCCATCATCCTGTTCGGCGGTATCATTGCCCGGGGACCCCACATGGTCTCCTCCATGATCAACGGCGTGCGCGTGTGGGCCTCCGGTTCCACCTCCGCCACCACCGCCTCCCTGCACCCCGCGTTCATCCCCCTGATTCTGGTGGGTATTCTGCTGCTGGTGGTGTTCATCGTGTTCATCACCAACTCCGAGCGCCGCGTGCCCGTGCAGTACGCCAAGCGCGTGGTGGGTCGCAAGATGTACGGCGGTCAGTCCAGCCATATTCCCATCAAGGTGAATATGTCCGGCGTGATGCCCATCATCTTCGCTCAGGCCATCGCCTCCATCCCCGCCACCATCGGCATGTTCGTGCCCTCTGCTCAGACCGAGGGCTCTGGCTGGAACACCTTCCTGAAGGTGTTTGACTCCAACGGCCTGATCTATTGCGTGGTGTACTTCCTGCTGATCATCGTGTTCAGCTACTTCTACAACACCATTCAGTTCAACCCCGTGGAGATCGCCAACAACCTCAAGAAGAACGGCGGCTTCGTGCCCGGCTTCCGTCCCGGCAAGCCCACCGCTGACTTCTTGGCCCGCGTCATCAATCGCCTGACCATGTTCGGCGCCATCTACCTGGCTGTGGTAGCCCTGCTGCCCGCCATCACCGGTAACATCATGCTGGCCTTTGGCAGCTCCGCTGGCAACAGCCTGGCCATCGGCGGTACTTCCATCATTATCGTGGTGGGCGTCGCCCTGGAGACCGTGAAGGTTCTGGAGGCTCAGCTGATGATGCGTCACTACAAGGGTTTCCTGGAGTAATTGGAGAAGGTGAACGAGATGAAGCTGATTATGCTGGGCGCCCCTGGCGCCGGTAAGGGTACTCAGGCCGCTATCTTGAGCGAGAAGCTGGGTATCCCCACCATTTCCACTGGTAACATCCTGCGCTCTGCCGTGAAGAACGGCACCCCCGTGGGATTGGAGGCTAAGAGCTACATGGACGCCGGTAAGCTGGTCCCCGACCAGGTCATCATCGGCATCGTGGCTGAGCGCTTGGCCCAAGATGACTGCTCTAAGGGTTACATTCTGGACGGCGTGCCCCGCACCATCGCCCAGGCTGAGGCTCTGGAGCAGGCCGGCGTGGTGTTCGACCACGTCCTGTCCATCGAGATCTCCGACGAGGAGATCAAGAAGCGCATGAGCGGCCGCCGCTTCTGCGCTTCCTGCGGCGCCACCTACCACGTGGTCAACGCTCCTTCCAAGGTGGAGGGCGTGTGCGACAAGTGTGGCGGCACCCTGGAGCTGCGGGACGACGACAAGCCCGAGACCGTCCAGCACCGCCTGGAGGTCTATCATGCCGAGACCGAGCCTCTCAAGGCGTTCTATGCTGAGCGGAATCTGCTCTGCTCTGTGGACAATCAGTCCAGCATCGAGGCCACCACTGAGGTCATCGAGAAGGCTCTGGGGATCTAAACGATGGAGCTGATTACGCTCAAGTCGTCCAGAGAGCTGGACGCAATGCGCCGCGCGGGCCGCATCGCCGCCCAGGCCAGAGAGCTGGCTGGGCGGATGGTGGCCCCCGGCGTGACGACCTTAGACATTGATACCGCGGTACGCAAGTTCATCGAGAGCCAGGGAGCGAAACCTTCCTTCCTGGGCTACGGCGGATTCTCCGGATCTGCCTGCATCTCGGTCAACGACGTGGTCATCCACGGCATCCCTTCCAAGAAGGTGGTGCTGAAAGAGGGTGACATCGTCAGCGTAGACGTGGGTGCCTGCATCGATGGTTTCCACGGCGACTGTGCTGCCACCTATCCCTGCGGGAAGATCTCCGAAGAGGCTCAGCGCCTCATCGAGGTCACCCAGCAGAGCTTCTGGGAAGGCATGAAGCACGCCAAGGCCGGCCAACGAGTGTCCGACATCTCCCATGCCGTTCAGAAGTATGTGGAGAGCTTCGGCTACTCGGTCGTTCGCGACTTCGTTGGCCACGGTGTGGGCGCGAAACTCCACGAGGCCCCCGAGGTGCCCAACTACGGTCCCGCCGGCCACGGCCCCCGGCTCCAACCCGGCATGACCATTGCCGTGGAGCCCATGGTGTGTGCCGGTGACTGGCAGGTAAAGGTGCTCAAGGACGGCTGGACCACCGTGACGGTGGACGGCTCTCTGGCGGCCCATTACGAAAACACCGTACTCATCACCGACGGAGAGGTCGAGATTCTCACCCAGTGCGGAGAGATGTGACATGAGTTTCCAACAAGCCCAAATCGTGCGCTCCCTCAGCGGCCACGACAAGGACCAGCTGTTCTGTGTCCTGGCCTTAGATGGCAGCTTCGTGCTGCTGGCAGATGGGAAGCGGCGGCGGGTGGAGAACCCCAAGCGCAAGAACGTCAAGCACATTCAGTGCGTGGGAGAGTTTCACCACCCAACCATCGAAAAAGTCCGGGCCGGCGAACCTGTCCGCAACCGCGAGCTGCGGGCGGCGTTGGCGGCCATCCGGGACGAAATGGAGGTATGAAGCTTTGGCGAAGGACGATATGATCGAGCTGGAGGGCGTCGTCACCGAGGCCCTGCCCAATACGACTTTCAATGTGGACATCGGGAACGGACACATCATCCTGGCCCACATTTCCGGCAAGCTGCGCATGAACTTCATCCGCATCCTGCCCGGCGACAAGGTCACCGTACAGATGTCGCCCTACGACCTGACCAGGGGTCGCATCACCTGGCGAAGCAAGTAAGAGATAACACGACCGAGAAGGGCCGGGGCCTTGCCTCCGCCCAACTCGGGGCCATCAGGCATTCACAGGAGGTTAACCGATATGAAAGTAAGACCGTCTGTCAAGCCCATGTGCGAGAAGTGCAAGATCATCAAGCGCAAGGGCAAAGTAATGGTCATTTGTGAAAACCCCAAGCACAAGCAGAGACAAGGTTAAAGGAGGGGCAAGGAGAATATGGCACGTATTGCAGGCATTGATCTGCCTAAGGAGAAGCGAGTCGAGATCGGACTCACCTATATCTACGGCATTGGCCGTACCAGCGCTACCAAGATTCTGGAGAAGGCTGGCATTAACCCTGATACCCGCGTGAAGGACCTCACCGACGCCGATGAGGCCAAGCTGCGTGAGATCATCAGCCACGACTACGTGGTGGAGGGCGACCTGCGCCGTAATGTGGCTATGGACATCAAGCGTCTGACCGAGATCGGCTGCTACCGTGGTGTCCGTCACCGCAAGGGCTTGCCCGTCCGCGGCCAGCGTTCCAAGACCAACGCTCGTACCCGCAAGGGTCCCAAGCGCACCGTGGCTAACAAGAAGAAGTAAGGAGGGATTAGACACATGGCTACTGCTAAGAAAGTGATCAAGCGCCGTCGTGAGCGCAAGAACGTGGAGAAGGGTCAGGTGCACATCCGTTCCTCCTTCAACAACACCATGGTTACTGTGACCGACATGCAGGGCAACGCCCTGTCCTGGGCTTCCTCCGGCGAGATGGGCTTCCGTGGCTCTCGTAAGTCCACCCCCTTCGCCGCCCAGACCGCTGCTGAGACTGCCGCCAACGCTGCCATCGAGCAGTGCGGCCTCAAGAGCGTTGAGGTGTACGTCAAGGGTCCCGGCCAGGGCCGTGAGGCCGCCATCCGGGCTCTGCAGGCCGTGGGCCTGGAAGTCACCCTGATCAAGGACGTGACCCCCGTGCCCCACAACGGCTGCCGTCCCCCCAAGCGCCGCCGCGTGTAATCTGGAAGGAGGAAAAGCAATATGGCTAAGAATATGCAGCCCTATCTGAAGCGTTGCAGAACCCTGGGCATCTCTCCCGCCACCATGGGCGTGAATAAGGAGTCCAACCGGAACCCCGGCCCCCAGCGCCGCAGCAAGAAGAGCGAGTACGCTCTGCAGCTGACTGAGAAGCAGAAGGTGAAGTTCATCTACGGCGTGCTGGAGAAGCAGTTCCGTTCCTACTACGAGAAGGCCGCCCGCATGAAGGGCAACACCGGCGACGAGCTGATGACCCTGCTGGAGCGCCGCCTGGACAACGTGGTGTACCGTCTGGGTCTGGCCAGCACCCGCCGCGAGGCCCGTCAGCTGGTCAACCACGGCCACTTTACCGTGGGCGGCAAGCGCGTGAACATCCCCTCCTACCTGGTGAAGGTGGGCGAGGAGATCGCCGTGTGCGAGAAGAGCCGTTCTTCCGCCAAGTTCAAGAAGCTGGTGGAGGAGGATAAGTTCGTGGCCGCTCCCGCCTGGCTGGAGAAGACCAAGAACGCTCCGCTCCAGGGCAAGGTCGTGGCCATGCCCACCCGTGAGGATATCGACTTCGAGGTCGCTGTCAACCTGATCGTGGAGTTGTACTCCAAGTAATCGTCACCCTCAACTCAAGCAGTTCGCAACCGTTTTGGAAGCTACGCCACAGTAAAAGGAGGGTATTCACGATATGGTAGAAATTCAGAAGCCGCGCATTGAGTGCATCGAAAACGTGGGTGAGGAGACCTACGGCAAGTATGTCGTAGAGCCTCTGGAGCGGGGCTACGGCACCACCATTGGCAACTCCCTGCGCCGCATCCTTCTGTCCTCTCTGCCCGGCACCGCAGTGACCACGGTGAAAATCGCCGGCGTCCAGCACGAGTTCTCCACCATCCCCGGGGTGAAGGAGGACGTGACCCAGATCGTTCTGAACATCAAGGGCATCATTGCCAAGCTGTACAGCGAAGGGGTCAAAACCGTCTATATCGAGGCCTCCGGTGAGGGGGTCGTGACGGCTGGTGACATCAAGGCCGACAGCGATGTGGAGATTCTCAACCCTGAGCATCACATCGCCACTCTGGGCCCCGATGCCACTCTGAACATGGAGCTGACCTTGTCCCAGGGCCGTGGCTACGTCACCGCCGACCGGAACAAGAATGCTCAGACGGTCATCGGCGTCATTCCCGTGGACTCTGTGTACACCCCTGTGCGCAAGGTCAACTACACCGTGGAGAACACCCGCGTGGGAGATGCCACCGACTACGACAAGCTGACTCTGGAGGTCTGGACCAACGGCACCATCTCCGCCCGGGACGCCGTGTCCCTGGGCGCCCGCATCCTGCTGGACCACTTCACCCTCTTCACCGATCTCTCTGAGACCATGGGCTCCAAGTCCACCGTGGTGGAGAAGGCCGAGACCCAGCGCGATAAGGTGCTGGAGCTGACCATCGAGGAGCTGGACCTGTCCGTCCGTTCCTTCAACTGCCTCAAGCGCGCCAACATCAACACCGTGGAGGACTTGATCTCCAAGACCGAGGACGAGATGATGAAGGTGCGGAACCTGGGCCGCAAGTCCCTGGAAGAGGTCATCAACAAGCTGGCGATGATGGGTCTGTCCCTGGCCAGCGAGGAAAACTAAAAAATGTGAGGATTCCCCGTGGAGAAATCCACGGGGGCCCACTGGAGGCAGGGTAGAGGGTATGTAACGTTCCTCCTCACCCACACCCTAGCGGTGTCCCTTTTCGGGTGCCAGAACGAATTTGAATGAGATCTCGCAACGCGAGGTCGGAGGAGTGTTAAAAATGGCTCAGAACCGTAAACTGGGTAAGACCAGCGATCAGCGCCGCGCCATGCTGCGCGCCATGACCACCTACCTGCTGGAGAATGGTCAGATCAAGACCACCTACGCCCGCGCTAAGGAGGTCGCCCCCATTGCCGAGAAGATGATCACCCTGGCTAAGAAGAACAACCTGGCTTCTTACCGTCAGGTGCTCAGCTACATCACCAAGGAGGATGTGGCTAAGAAGCTCTTCGACGAGATCGGCCCCAAGTACGCCGACCGCAATGGCGGTTACACCCGTGTGCTGAAGATGGGTCCCCGTCGCGGCGACGCCGCCGAGATGGCCATCATCCAGCTGGTGTAATGGAATACGGGCTACCGTATTAGAACAAAAAGAGCCTGGACTCACGAGTTCTCGTGGGCCCAGGCTTTTTTGCATCTGTACAAGGGGGCGCTTTTGTGCTATACTGACAAAAAGAGGACGGATTTCTCCGCCTTCTGCTGTGAGAATTGGGAAGAAAAGGGGGCGTCATCATGAAAAAGCGTATGAAATGGGTGGCCATGGCCGGGGCAGCGGTACTGGCCCTGTCTCTCACCGCCTGCGGCAGCATCAGCCTGAACCTGGGCAGCGAGAAGAGCCGCATGGAGGGCTATGTCCAGGGCTATTTGGACCTGACATACCTGGGCAAGCTCAACAAGGACTATCAGACCGAAATGGAGCTGTCCGAGGAGGAGGCCCAACAGCAGTACGAAGAGGGCATCCAGGTGGAAGTGGAGTTCTTTGAAAGCGGCATTGGCCTCATTGACTACCCCACCGAGGAGATCACCCAGCGTTTGACCCAGCTGTACAAGGAGATTTACAGCCACAGCGACTACACCGTGGGGGCTGCCACCAAGCTGGACAGCGGCAACTACGCCGTGGAGGTGACGGTGCGCCCCATTGATCTCATGACCAAGGTGACCTCGGACGACTTCGAGAAAATCTTCGAGCAGATTCTGGCGGACCGGGGCATCACCACCCAGGAGCAGCTGGAGGCCCTCAGCGAGGAGGAGTACCAGGAGATTGACGCGGTGTACGCCGAAAAGATCGTGGACCTGTTGGAGAAGGAGCTGCCCAACACCGGAAACGGGGAGGCGGAGACCTTCACCGTGCAGATTGAGGACGACGGGAACATCTGGACCCCCTCTCAGGACGACTTTAACTCCATTGATCTGGCCATGATCGACTACAGCAACTTTGGATATTGATGCAGAGAGAACCAGCAGCGGCGGGTGGAGCAACTCCACCCGCCGCTTTTCCACACCACCTAGGGGTTTTTGTGGAAGTATTCCTCCAGCACCGCCCATTCGGAGAAGGGCAGGCGCAGCCCACAGGTCTCAATGTACCCCTCGTGGCCCTTGCCCAGCAGGGCCACCATATCCCCGGGCTGGGCCAGGTCTAACGCCCGGAAAATGGCCTCTCTCCGGTCGTAGATCACCTCCCAGGGGATTTGACGGCCCAGAGCCTGGGTGATGGAGCGGCAGATGTCCTCCACCGGCTCCCACCGGGGATTGTCGGTGGTGACGATGGCGCAGTCTGCCAGTTCCGCCGCCACCTGGGCCATGTCCAGCCGCCGCATGGGGGGACGGTTGCCCCCGGCCCCAAACACCACAATGATGTTCCCGTGGGGGTAGCAGTGGAGACAGCTCAGAATGGCCCGGAAGCTGGCGGCGTTGTGGGCGTAGTCCACCACCACCCGAATCCCCCGGTGGTTGGGGAATACCTGGGCCCGCCCGGGCACGGCGGCCCCCTCCAGCCCCTGGCGGATGGCCTCTTCCGGCAGCCCCAGCTGGCGACACACCGCCACCGCCGCCAGGGCGTCCTGGACGTGGTGCCGTCCGGGGAGGGGGATGGTATAGGGGGTGTCACAGTCCGCCACCGTGAAGCGGCTGCCCAGGGCACTGGGAGCCTCTATGGGGGCCACTGTGACCCCTTGCACGTCACAGGTGGGGGAGAACCCGAAGGTGGCCACCGGGGCCTCTGGGGGCAGCTGGGCGGCCATCTGGGGCCAGGCCATGTCCTCCCCATTGCCCACCGCCCCGGCGCACTGGGCGAAGAAGGCGGCCTTACAGGCGGCGTACTCGGCGTAGTCGGCGTGCTCCCCGGGGCCGATGTGGTCGGGGGAGAGGTTGAGGAAGACCCCGGCGGCAAAGGTGAGCCCCGCCACCCGGCGGTGTTTCATGGCCTGGGAGGACACCTCCATCACCACGTGGGTGCACCCCTGGGCCACCATATCACTCAGCAACTGGTGGAGGAGCAGGGGGTCCGGGGTGGTGTTGGGGCAGTCGGCCCACTTCTCCCGCCCTATGTACGCCCCCATGGTGCCGATCATTCCGGCTGTGTGCCCGGCAGCTAGAAGAATGTCCCGCACCATGTGGGCGGTGGTGGTCTTGCCCTTGGTGCCGGTGATGCCGATGAGGGCCAGGCTCTTAGCGGGGTGGCCATAAAAGGCGGCGGCCAGGTGGGCCAGGGCGTCTCGGGGCTCTTCCACCACAAAGAGGGGGACGGAGCAGGGCAGGGACACCGGGGAGACCACAGCGGCGGCCCCCCGGTCCACGGCCTGGGGGATGTACTGGGTGCCGTCGGCGTGTTCGCCGGGGATGGCCACGAAGAGGGCGCCGGGGGTGACGGTGCGGGAGTCGCAGGAGAGGGAGGAAATGTCCACATCCTGGTCACAGGAGTGGCCGAGCACGGCCAGCAAAGGGGCAAGTTTCATGGGTCAACACCTCTGGATGAGAGATTTTGACCCAGTCTATGCGGGTTCTCTGGGCGTGGTTCCCACGCTCAAAGAAGGGGAGATGTCTGCCGTTAGGCAGACTTGTTCTTCTAAATGGCCTAGTCTCAGGCTTGCCAGCCTGGGGGACGCTCCGCTGGGGTCCATTTTGACTGGCCAAAATGGACGAAAAGCCACAAAAGGGGCCCGCCCCTTTTGAAACCCCAATGATTTTATTTTGTTTTGTGCGGTGGGGCCGTAGTCGGCCCTGGACCTGGAGAGGTCACATAGATGGCGTATAGCCTCTCTGGGATATACCTACTCCGCTGATAGATTCCGTTTCTCTTGCCAGGGCCTCAAGTTTGGCGGTGTGCGGCCGATTCCCGGCCGCCGTGGGCCGGGGGGACCAGAAAGGGCCGAAACCTGGAGAAACGTGCACTATCCCGGCAGTAATAGAGAAAATCAGAGCTTTTTACTCCCTTGGTATGGTACTTGCTTTTCGGCCCGGCCTGAGAACCACCGCAGGGCCAGCCTCGTACCCCAGGGAGGTCCTTAGGGGGGAACGCCCTAAGCGATTCTTTCCCCGATTTCTCATCGGGGAGAAATCGGGCCCAGCGGAGCGTCCCCGGCTGGGGCGCTGGTTTTCGCCAGGGAAATCGGAGAAGTACAATCCCTCATATGCCCTGGGGCATCAGAAAGCAACAAAAAACCGGAGAAGCAGAAGGTTTCTGCCTCTCCGGTCGGTTTTTTGTTTGGTTTTTAAGGAGTGAGAATGGTGCCAGACACCCGCTGATGCAGCACATCCAGCAGCAGCACGTGCTCACAGTGTCCGTCCAGGATGGACACTTCGCCCACGCCGCTCTCCAGGGCGTGGAGACAGCCCTGGACCTTGGGCACCATGCCTCCGGCGATGAGGCCAGCGTCCATGAGCTCTTTGGCCCGCTGGGCGTCCATGTGAGCCACGGCGGTCTTGGTGTTGTGGCTGTCAATGAGGATGCCCCCCACATCGGTGAGGAACACCAGACGGTGGGCGTGGAGGGCCTCGGCGATGGCCTGGGCGGCGTCGTCGGCGTTGCAGTTGTACCCGGCCCCGTCGCCCCCGGCAATGGGGGACACCACGGGGAGGAAGCCAGCCCCCAGCAGGGTCTCCAGCAGGCGGGTGTCCACCTGGGTGATCTGACCCACCCGGCCCAGGGCGGGATTCTTGCACTGGGCGGTGATGAGGTGGCCGTCCTTGCCGGACACACCCACTGCCGCCACGTCCAGGTCGTTGAGGGCGGAGACAATGGACTTGTTCACCTGGGCGGACAGGGCCATCTCCGCCACCCCCAGGGCGGCCTCGTCGGTGACCCGGTAGCCGTTTTCAAAGTGGGTGGGGACGTTGAGCCGCTCCAACAGGGCGGTGATGTTCTTGCCGCCGCCGTGGACCAGCACCACCCGCAGGCCCGCCATTTGCAGGGTGGCCACGTCCTGGAGGATGGAGTCCACCGCCCCGTCAGGGCCCAGGGCAGAGCCGCCGTATTTCACCACCACGGTCTGACCCGCCATCTCCTTGAGGGCGGGGAGGACAGAGGAGATGGAGCGCACCTTCTCCAGGCCGTCCAGGCCGTGAATCACATCATATTCTTGCAGGAAGGTCTTGGAGTAGTCCACATCCGAGGGGGTGTCGATGTACTCCAGGCCCCGCTTCTGCCGGGTCTCTGCCCCCTTACCGGTGATGAGAATCACGGTGGGCTTGTCGCAGCCCAGAATGGCCTGGCGGATGGCCTCGCCCCGGTTGGGCTGAATCTCGTAGGCACAGCCCTGCTGGGCCACATGGGTGGCGATCTCCTGGCAGATGGACACGGTGTCCTCCTCGCCCGAGTCCTCCTCGGTGAGCACCACCAGGTCGGAGTATTTGCCGGACACCTCGCCCAGGTCCCTCCGGCGGTCCAGGGCCTTTTTGCCGGGACAGCCGAACACGGTGACGATGCGCCGCCCGGGGTACTCCTCCAGCACGGACTTGAACAGGGTCTCAAAGCTCATGCGGTTGTGGGCGTAGTCCACAATGGCGGTGATGTGGTCGTTGGCGTTGGTGTACACCTCCATGCGGCCGGGCACCCGAGCCTTCATCAGGCCCACATAGATGCACTGCTGGGGGATGCCCAGGGCGTGGCACACGGCGATGGCGGCCAGGGCGTTCTCGGTGTTGAACAGGCCCGGCATGGTCAGCTGGAACTCCCGGGACTGACCCCCGGCGATGGTGACCCGGAAGATGATGTCGTTGCCCCGCTTGCGGATGTGGGAGCCGTACACGTCGGCCTTGGGATTGGTGCGGGAGAAGGTGACCACCCGGCGGCAGTCCCGGCGGGCGGCCTCTTCCACCCGGTCGGCGTGGTCACAGTCCAGGTTGACGCAGGACACCTCCGCCTGGGCGAAGATCTTCAGCTTGGACTGGAAGTAGTCCTCAAAGTCGGGGTGCTCGATGGGGGAGATGTGGTCGGTGCCGATGTTCAAGAAACAGGCGGCGGCAAACCGGGTGCCCAGGGTGCGGTGGTACTTGAGCGCCTGGGAGGACACCTCCATGGTCAGATAGCCCAGCCCGGAGGAGAGGGCATTGGCAAAGTGCTTTTGCAGCTCCAGAGGCTCGGGAGTGGTGAGGTGGGACTCGAACTCCTCCACGCCGTCGTAGGTGTCAATGGAGGAGATGACCCCGCAGCGCACCTTCCGGCTGGAGAGATACTCGTCCAGGATATACTTGAGGTAGTAGGTGGTGGAGGACTTGCCCTTGGTGCCGGTGATGCCGATGACGTTGAGCAGACGGGAGGGGTCATTGTAGTACTGCACCGCAAAGGGGGCGATGACCTGGCGCATGTCGGTGACATGGATGCAGGGCAGGTCCACCTCCGGGTAGGGGGTCTCACTGACGTAGGCGAAGGCGCCCCGGTCGGCGGCCTGCTGCAGGTACTCGGGGCGGAAGTGGGCGCCCTTGCAGAGAAACAGGGTGCCGGGGACGACGTTTTTGGAGTCGTAGGACACCAGCTCCACGGTGCGGGAGAGGTCCAGCCCGGCGGGCAGGGGGTCGGCCAGGAGGTTTTTGGTGGTGAGGAGGGAGGTGTACTCCCCCAGGGAATATTTGGTCAGATTCATATTGAGACACCTCGATGATCGTCTTGGCAATGCCAGCATTGCCAAGAGAGAGTTGCAGCCCGCTGCGTCGCACGCGCAAACGCGCACGCTTGCGGGCTGAGAAGTGTATTTTCCCATGCGCATGTCCTGGGAAAATACGTGATTTCAATGGATTTCCCCGCCTGCGGGCGGGGAAACTCTGCCGAGGGCTTTTTGGCCTACGGGGAAATTAAATGGTCCGCAGCTGATAGCCGCAGCGGGTGACGGCAGTCTCCGCCAACACCTCCATGGCGTCCACGTAGAAGGGGGGCAGGTTGTGGTAGGTGCGGAACACGGACAGCTCGGTACAGGCCAGAATGGCGCAGTCACACCCGGCCTGACGCATGGCCTTGTCGATGGCGGCAAACTTCTCCCGGCTGCCCCGCTCTCCCTGCTTAATCTCGTCGTAGATGATGGACATCACCAGGGCCTGAATGGCGGCATCCGGGGCCACAGCCTCCAGCCCGTATTGGGCGCAGGCGGCCTGGTACAGCCCGGACTGGATGGTGCCGTCGGTGGCCAGAATGGCGGGACGGCGTCGGCCCTGGGCGTAGATGGCGGCGGCGGTTTCCCGAATCATGTGGAGAATGGGGGTGTGAAGATCCCCTTGCAGCTTGTCCACAAAGTAGTGGGAGGTGTTGCAGGGGATGGCGATGGCGGTGCAGCCGCAGTTCTCCAGCAGCTTGGCGTCTCGAAGGAGCCGCTCATACAGGGCTTGGGTGTTCCCGGAAAGAATGGCGGCGGTGCGGTCGGGCATTTTGGTGTCGGACAGGATGAGAGTGGGCAGGTGCTCCTGGTCACAGCTGGCCTCGGTGCGGTCCAGCACATATTGATAGAAGACCTGGGTGGCCTGGGGGCCCATGCCCCCCAAAATGCCCAGCTTTTGTTCAGTCATATTCGGAATCTCCCTTAGTTCTGGGGCTTTTTGCAGTACTGGCGGAAGCGGTGGATGTTGCCGATGTGGTTTTTCCACACCCGCAGCACTCGGCCCAGGGTGTAGTCCGGGCGGTACTCCATGGAGTGGTGGTCGGCCCCGGCCCGGACCAGGGCCTTCATCTGGGGGTGATAGTTCTTGGGGATGAACTCATAGGCCAGACACCGGGGAATCATCCGCCACAGGCTCTGGTTTTTCACCACGGTGAGGGGCAGGTCCTTGCCCTCAATGAGATCCCCCACCAGGTAGGTGGCAATGTTGTGGCCGGACCCGGTGACGTAGTAGTTGGAGCGGCCCTGGCGGCAGTTGATCTCAAAGGCCTTGTACTTGCCGTCCCGCTGGTCGTACTTGATGTCGAAGTTGGAGAAGCCCACATACCCCAGGTCCTCCAGCATGCCCCGAATCTTGTCGCACAGCTCCTGCTGGTGCTCGGTGATGATGACGGCGTGGTTGCCAATGCCGTGGGGGGAGTGCTCCTCCAGGAGCACATGGCCCAGGCACATGAGCTTGACCTTGCCGTGCTGGTCGGAGTAGTTGGTCAGCACCCGCATGTAGGTGTCATCCCCGGGAATGAACTCCTGGAGAATCATTTTGCCCGGATACCCGGCGGCGTACACCTCGTCCAGGGCGGCCAGCAGCTCCTCCCAGGTGTCGCACAGGTACACCTTTTTCAGCTCCCGGTGTCCGGTGGCCCAGTAGGCCACGCCGTCGGCGGGCTTGGCGATGTAGGGAGCGCCGAAGGGGGGCTTAAAGTCGTGGCCCATCTCTTTGGAGTAGACAAAGGTGGTGGGGTGGTCGATGCCGTAGCGGTCACACAGGGCGTAGAACTGCTCTTTGTCGGTGAGCTGGTCCAGCATCTCCCCGGAGATGTAGTTGCACTTGACGTTTTCGGGGAACTTGTCTTTCAGGTGGGCGGCCAGCTTCACATAGCTGTCGCCGCAGCCGATGACCAGCACCGTCTTGGGGTGTACTTCCCGGGCCACGTCGGTGACGTTTTTCAAGAAGGCGTCGGCGTCTTCATTCTCCAGGCAGGGGCGGTAGTCGATGATGGAGGAGAAGGCGCAGGGGAAGGTGGCGGCGAACTTGCCGAAGGCAATGCTCTTCACCCCATAGGCCTCGTAAAAGGCCCGGGCCACGCTGTATACGTTGATATCCCCGCCGAAGAGCAGGGGCTGGAAGGAACAGGTTTCCATTTCAAAGAGGACTCCTTACTATATATTTAAGTGAAAAATGAATAATGAATAGTGAATAATTATGGTGTGCCGCCATGCGGCACGGATTTAAATGAAAGACGCAAACTGGAGGGCCTGCATGCTTCATTTTTCATTCTTCGTTCTTCATTATTTTTATCCGTTGGCACGCTGTACCAGGAACACGCCCTGAATCTGGGACAGCTTATTGATGACTCCGGTGAGCTCGTTGCGGTCTTTCACCGACAGCTCCAGGAAGATGGTGGCGTAGCCGTCGGGCTGGGAGCGGGCGGAGAGGTTGTTCACCTTCACCTTCTGAGTAGACAGGGCCATGGCCACGTCCAGGGCCAGGCCGTCCCGGTCCTTGGCGGAGATCTCCAGGGAGGTGCGGTAGTTGATCTGATCGCCCTCCACCCAGGACACGGCCACCCAGCGGCCCGCCTCCTCCGGCTTGCGGCGCAGGGGGTCGGCGTTGGGGCAGTCTTTGCGGTGGATAGACACGCCATAGCCCCGGGTGATGAAGCCCACCACCGGGTCTCCGGGGACGGGGGTGCAGCACTTGGAGAACTTGACGGTGCAGTTGTCCAGCCCCTCCACCAGAATGCCGTTGGAGGAGTGGCGGGGCTTTTGGCCCGTGGGAGTGGACACCTTGGCAGCGGCGGGGAAGATGGTATCTCCCTTGGCCAGAGAGGCCTGGAGCACCTTCTGCTCCGCCTTGTGCTGGTCGTCCCGAATGATGCGCTGCAACTCCTCCTTGATGCGGGCCACCGCCTTCTGGGCGGACATGCCGCCGTAGCCGATGGCGGCATACACCTCGTCCAGGGACCCGTAGCGCAGCCGCCGCAGCAGAGCGTCGGTGACCTCGGGGGTGGCGGTGATGGAGGCCATGGTCAGGCCCATGTGCTTCAGCTCGGTCTCAAAGGCGGCCCGCCCGGTGGCGATGTTCTCCTCCCGGCGCTCCTTTTTGAACCACTGGCGAATTTTGTTTCGCGCTTCGTTGGATTTGCAGATCTTCATCCAGTCCCGGCTGGGGCCTCGGGCGGCCTTGGAGGTGATGATCTCCACAATGTCCCCGTTTTTCAGGGGGGTGTCATAGGTGACAATGCGCCCATTGACTCGGGCTCCCGTCATGGAGTTGCCCACGGCGGAGTGGATGGAGTAGGCAAAGTCGATGGGGGTGGCCCCGGCGGGCAGGCTCTTCACGTCTCCGTTGGGGGTGAACACGAACACCTCGTCGGCGAACATATCCACCTTCAAGGTGCTGACAAATTCCTCGGCGTCGGTGTCCTGCTGGCTCTCCAGCAGCTTGCGCACCCACTCAAATTCCTTCTCGCTGCCCAGCTTGTCGTTGGCCAGCCCCTGCTTGTACTTCCAGTGGGCGGCTACGCCGTACTCGGCGGTCTGGTGCATCTCCCAGGTGCGGATTTGCACCTCGAAGGGGATGCCGTCCCGGCCGATGACGGTGGTGTGCAGGGACTGATAGCCGTTGGGCTTGGGGGTGCCGATGTAGTCTTTGAACCGGCCCAGCACCGGGTTATACATGTCGTGGATGGAGCCCAGCACATTATAGCAGCTGGGGATGTCTGGGACAATGACGCGGAAGGCATATAAATCAAAAATTTCCTTGAAATTTTTGTTCTGTGTGTACATCTTCCGGTACAGGGAGTAGATGTGCTTGACCCGGCCGTACACCTTGCACTGGATGCCGTCGGCGGCCAGCCGCTCCTCCAGCTGCTGCTGGATGTTGGAGAAAAACTGGGCGTTGCGGGTGGTGATGCTCTCCAGCTCCTGCTCCACCTCCTCATAGCCGATGGGGTCCAGGTAGCGCAGGGAGATGTCCTCCAGCTCCCACTTGATGCGCTGCATACCTAAGCGGTGGGCGATGGGGGCGTAGATCTCCATGGTCTCCAGAGCTTTCTCCCGCTGCTTCTTCTCCGACTGGTACTGGAGGGTGCGCATGTTGTGCAGGCGGTCGCACAGCTTGATGAGGATGACCCGCACGTCCTGGGCCATGGCCATGAACATCTTGCGCAGGTTCTCCATCTGCTCCTCTTCCTTGGAGGTGTACTGCATCCGGGTCAGTTTGGTGACTCCCTCCACCAGGTCCGCCACCGTGGAGCCAAAGAGCTTGGAGATGTCGTCGTGGGAGGCGTCGGTGTCCTCAATGCAGTCGTGGAGCAGGGCGGCGATGATGGAGTCCAAATCCAGGTCCAGCTCGTTGACAATCTCCGCCACCGCCAGGGGGTGGGTGATGTAGGGCTCTCCGCTCTTGCGCAGTTGGGGGCCGTGGTGGGCGTTGGCGTAGTCAAAGGCAGTGCGCAGCCGCTTCACATCGGCGTTGGGGTTGCGCTGAAGCACCTGTTGCTCCAGAGCCTGGTAGCGTGTTTCGATGGATTCCATGGTCATACCTCCTCGGGCGTCCGGGCAACGGACACGGGTGTGGACGGGGGCCACACACAAACTCTCTCTCCATAGTCTGGACCAATCTGGTCCATGGTCATACCATAACGTGGGGAATATACAGGAAATGGGGGTGGATTTACCCCAAATCGTGGCGGAGCTGGCGCATCATGCCCGCCTGCTCCAAGTCCACCTTCTCCCGGGGGCGGCACAGCCGCACCGTGGCCTGCTGGTTTTGCACCGCCACCTGGATGAGCCCCCGCTCATCCATCACGTGCAGGCACACCAGGGCCTTGCCGTAGGAGCGGTGACCGGAAAAACTGCGGGTGACTTGGCGCAGCAGCTGGTCCATGGGGGCCTGGGCGGGCCCGGCGGCGCACAGCTGCTCCAAATACCGCCACAGGTGGGCGAAGTCCCGGCGCTGGGGGAGCATCAGAGACGCCTCCCAGGGGGACAGGGTCTCCCCGGCCTGGAGCCGGCGGAACAGGGAGCGCTCCAGCTGGGAGCGGGTGGGGGCGGGGCGCAGGTCGCACAGCTGTAATTGCACCGTGCGGTTGCCCCGGAACTGATTGATTTGTAACGTAAAGGCGATATCCAGCCGCTGGCCGTTTTCAATGCCGCAGGCGGCGGTGTTGGCAGAAAAGAAAATGGCGTCCATGGCCACCCCGTCCCGGCGCAGCTTCAATTTCAGGTGGCGGCCACCTCCCACATCCGTGTGGGAGAGCACACACACCGAGCGCAGCAGAAACACCGGCTTGGGGTTGCCCGAGCCGAAGGGCTCCAGCAGGGACAGAGACTCCACGTCCTGGGTGGACAGCAGGGAACAGTGGGGAATCTCACAGTCCACGTCCAGGGAGGACTCCATAGGCTGGTGTCCGGCAAACTCCTCCACCAGCTGACACAGGGCAGCCCGGAAGGCGGGGATGTTGTCCCGCCGGATGGAAAAGCCGGCCGCCAACTCGTGGCCGCCGTAGCTGTCCAGCAGGGGAGCGCAGCGCTCCAGAGCGCCGAACAGGTTGAAGCCGCCGAAGGAGCGGCAGGAGCCCTTGCCCTTGTCCCCGTCCAGGCTGATCATAAAGGCGGGGCAGGCGTATTTCTCCGCCAGCCGGGAGGCCACGATGCCGATGACTCCCTGGTGCCAGCCCTCCCCCGCCAGCACAATCACCGGGGCGGACAGAGCTGGGGTGTGGGTCAGCAGCTGGTCGCAGTGCTGAAAAATCTCCAATTCAATGGCCTGGCGCAGGCGGTTGAGCTGGCACAGCTCCTGGGCCAGCTCCTGCCCCCGCTGGGGGTCCTGGGTGAGCAGCAGCTCCAGAGCGGTGCCCGCCTGCTCCATGCGCCCGGCGGCGTTGATGCGGGGGGCCAGGCCATAGCCGATGGTGACGGTGGTGGGCACCTGTCCCCGGGGACAGCCCGCCTCCCGCAGCAGGGCCTGGAGGCCGGGGCGGGAGCAGTCGGCCAGCCGTTCCAGCCCCAAATGCACCAGGGCCCGGTTTTCTCCTTGCAGGAGCATCACGTCCGCCACCGTGCCGATGGCGGCCAGCTCCCCGTAGTCCAGCAGCACTTGGGGACGCTGGGCCGGGGCGGTGAGGGCCAGGGCCAGCTTCAACGCTACCCCCACCCCCGCCAGATCGGGGAAGGGGTAGGAGCAGTCGGGGCGGCGGGGGTCCACCACCGCCACGGCCTGGGGCAGGACCTCTTTGCACTGGTGGTGGTCGGTGATGACCACGTCCACCCCCAGGGCCCGGGCGTACTCCACCTCCTGGGCGGCGGTGATGCCGCAGTCCACCGTGACAATCAAGGTGACCCCCTGGCGGGCCAGGGCGTCAATGGCGTGGTTGTTCAGGCCGTACCCCTCTTCGGTACGGTCTGGGATGTAGCTGACCACCTGGCCACCCAGCGTGCGGAGAAACTGGGTGAGCAGACAGGTGGCGGTGATGCCGTCCACGTCGTAGTCGCCGTAGACGGCGAGAGTCTCTTGCTCCCGGATGGCCCGGGAAATGCGCTCCACGGCCTTCTCCATGTCTCTCAGGAGAAAGGGGTCGTGGAGCAGGTCGGGGCCGTGGGCCAAAAAGGCCGAGGCCGCTGGGGCGGTGTCCACCCCCCGGGCACACAAAACGGCGGCGCACAAGGGGGGTAACCCTGCCCGTTCCAGCTCCGCCCTGGACCCGGCTGGGCCGCTGGGGCGGAGATTCCACCGATCATACTTCATAGGGTCCCATTCCTTAAGAAAAATTATCTTTTATTATAGCAAAACATCCGGCTTATTTCAACCGCTCCCGGGGGAAATCCCTGGAAACCGGACGAAATGGAACAAATGTTTGACATCGTGGCGGGGACATGGTACAATGAAAAAAATGACGGAATCAGCGAGAAAGGGGCGGGGCCACATGAGTAAATTGACCCACAAGCAGCAGGAGATTTACGACTACATTTTGTCCTTCGCCCAGGAGAACGGATACCCTCCCTCGGTGCGGGAGATTGCCCAGCATGTGGGGCTCAAATCCCCCTCCACGGTGCACTTCCACCTGAAGGGCCTGCGGGAGGCGGGGCTTATCAGCCAGGCGGAGGGGAAGACTCGGGCCATCACCATCACCGACGGCTGCCACAACCGCCGGGACCAGGTGCCTTTGGTGGGCTCGGTGGCCGCCGGCAGCCCCATTCTGGCTGAGGAGTGCATTGAGGACTACCTGACCTTCGACACCGGGGGCCGGGTGGGGGAGCACTTTGCCCTGCGGGTACGAGGGGAGTCCATGATCGAGGCGGGGATTCTCCCTGGCGACCTGGTGGTGGTGCACCAGCAGCCGGAGGTGAACCCCGGGGACATTGTGGTGGCCCTGTTTGAGGACGAGGCCACGGTGAAGACCTTCCGTCGGGAAAATGGCCACGTGTGGCTGTACCCGGAGAACTCCAGCGGGGAGTACCAGCCCATTGACGGGGAAGGGTGCTCCATTCTGGGCCGGGTGGTGGCAGTCGTGCGGCGCTATTGAGCGGCGCACTACTGCCACACTTCTTCACTCTTCACTGGCCCTCTCAATCCTTCCTGAAAGCCCCTGAAAAGGGGCTTTCTTTTTTTCGCCCCCCGTGGTATGATAACTCCAATCTAACACACTAAAGCGAGAGGACATGTTATGAGAATTGTGGTGAAAATCGGCACTTCCACCCTGGCACACCCCACGGGCCTGTTGAACATCCGCCATGTGGAGCAGCTGGTGAAGGTGCTGTCCGACTTGAAGAATGCAGGACACGAGACCATTTTGGTCTCCTCCGGCGCCATCGGCATGGGGGTGGGCAAGCTCAACCTGCCCGGCAAGCCACAGGATATGCCCACCAAGCAGGCCGCCGCGGCGGTGGGCCAGTGTGAACTGATGTACACCTACGACCGACTCTTTGCCATGTACAACCACACCGTGGCCCAAATCCTCCTCACCGGGGAGGACATCGACCACCCGGACCGGAGAGAGAACGTCCAGAACACCCTGGAGCGGCTGCTGGAGCTGGGAGTGCTCCCCGTCATCAACGAAAACGACACCGTAGCCACCGCCGAGATCAAGGTGGGCGACAACGACACCTTGGGAGCCGTGGTGGCCTGCTGCATCCATGCGGATGTGCTGGTGCTGCTCAGTGATATCCAGGGCCTGTACACCGCCGACCCCCATAAAGACCCCAATGCCCAACTCATCGACCGAGTGGACCATATTTCCCCGGAAATACTGGCCCTGGCCGGAGGAGCGGGCACCACCCTGGGCACCGGCGGCATGGCCACCAAGCTACGGGCGGCCCAGATGGTCATGGAGCAGGGCTGCGACATGGTCATCTCCCACGGCGAGCACCCGGAGCTGCTGTATGATCTGGTGGAGGGGAAGCCGGTGGGCACCCGATTCTGTGCCAAAAAGGAGGAACACGTATGACCACCCAGGAACTGCTGCGCCGCGCCAAGGCGGCAAAAAAACAGGTGGCAGCGGCCACCACGGAGGAGAAAAACCAGGCTCTGCTGTGTATGGCAGACCAGCTGGAGGCCCACGAGGCGGATATTCTGGCCGCCAACGCCCAGGACATGGAGCGGGCCAAGGGCACCATCGCCCCGGTGATGCTGGACCGCCTCCTCCTCACCCCCCAGCGCATCCAGGACATGGCCCAGGGCATCCGGGAAGTGGCCCAGCTGCCCGACCCGGTGGGTCAGGTGCTGCGCCGGGAAGTGCGGCCCAACGGCCTGGTCATTGAAAAGACCGCCAGCCCCATGGGTGTCATCGCCATCATCTATGAGAGCCGCCCCAACGTCACCTCGGACGCCGCCGCCCTGGCCCTCAAGGCCGGGTCCGCCTGCGTGCTGCGCTGCGGCAAGGAGGCCCACCAGTCCGCCGCCGCCATTGTCTCGGCCCTGCAAGCGGGTCTGGAGCAGGCGGGGCTGCCGGGAGACAGCGTGGTGCTGGTGGAGGACACCACCCGGGCCTCGTCCACGGAGCTGATGCAGGCCAACGGCCTGGTGGACCTGCTCATCCCCCGGGGGGGAGCGGGGCTCATTCGGGCCTGTGTGGAACAGGCCACCGTCCCCGTCATCCAGACGGGCACCGGCATCTGCCACGTGTATGTGGACAAGGACGCTGACCTGAATATGGCCCTGGACATTCTGGAGAACGCCAAGTGCTCCCGCCCCTCCGTGTGCAACGCCTGTGAGGTGTGCCTGGTGCACGCCGATGTGGCAGAGCCGTTCCTGCCCATGGTCTATGCCAGACTGGTAAAAGGGCGGCAGGAGAATCCGGTGGAGCTGCGGCTGGATGCTCGGGCCGCCGCCATCATCCCCGGCACCCCGGCGGGAGACCAGGACTTCGACACGGAGTTTTTGGACTACATCCTGGCCGTGGGGGTGGTGGACAGCGTAAGCGAGGCCATCGACCACATCAACGCCCATTCCACCGGCCACAGTGAGGCCATCATCACCGCCGATGAGGCCGCCGCCCGGGCCTTCACCACCCAGGTGGACAGCTCCTCGGTGTACTGGAACGCCTCCACCCGATTCACCGACGGGGGCCAGTTCGGTTTGGGCTGTGAGATGGGCATCTCCACCCAGCGCCTCCACGCCCGTGGCCCCATGGGCCTGGGCGAGCTGTGCACCTATAAGTACATCGTCCGGGGAGACGGACAAACCAGGTGAATGAAGAATGATAAATGAAAAATGAAGAATGCAGGCCCTCAAGGTTTTGCCAGGCCAAAAGCCTCCCTCAGGGAGGGAGGTGGCACGGCGTTAGCCGTGACGGAGGGAGCCTGTAGCAACATCTGAAGGGCTTTGACGCAATGGGCGGTGTGTGCCGGAGTGGCCGGAACATTGGGTGGAGGTCTGCGCTCTGTGCTGACCTGTAGGTGCAGCCGCCCGCTGGCTCCCTCAGACTGCCCTTACGGGCAGCCAGCTCCCTCCCGGAGGGAGCCATTTCTCCACAATTATTCACTATTCATTTGAGGACATAAAAAAGGATGCTCGCCAAAACGAGCATCCTTTTTGTCTGTTCTCAGTTCCCCAGCTGGTCCACCACGCCGGGCAGCTTGGAGGGGTCGCCCACGGCCAGCAGCACCGTGTTGCCCTGACGGCGAATCACGCCGCCCTCCAGGCGGGGCACAGCGGCGGGGGTGTAGTTCTTGGCGGTTTTCAGCTGATTGTCCAGCCGCTTCTCACAGGCGGTCTCAGCGGTCTTGGCGGCCTCTTCGTCGGTGAGGACCAGGATGGTCAGCTCGTCGGCGCTCACCGAGGTGTTGGAGGCCAGGTAGCTCACGCCGTCCTGAATGGTGTCCCGGTCAATGTCGTAGAGCATGGCCACGGTGTCCAGGTCGATCGCGCCCATCTCACCGTCAAACACCCCGGCGTCCAGCAGCACCTGGGCGTCGTCCACGGTGTAACCGGAGGAGGTTTTGGGGGCGCTGTTGGAGCAACCCACCAGGCTGACCGCCAGCAGGGCGGCGAACAATACTGCCAATTTCTTTCTCATAATGAATGCACTTCCTCTGATGGTTTTTGGGGGTTACTTCCGGCTGGCGTCAAAGCTCTGGAAGCTCAAGGTGTGGCTGGCCATGTAGTCCACCCAGCGGCGGTAGGCGCTGGGGACAAAGTGGACGCCGTCGGAGGCCAGGTCTGCGGGCAGGGAGCCGTTTTGGTCCCGGTACACAGAGGCGGTGTCGATGAGCGCCACCTTGTACTGGGCCGCCAGCTCTTTGATGATCTGGTTAAAGGTCGCCGCATTGGTGTTGTTCAGAGAGGGGTCCAGCTTGTTTTTCTGAGCCACCTCTTCATTCACCGGGGGCAGGGTCTGTAGGTAGATGACGGCATTGGGCTGAATCTCGTTGACCCGCTGCAACAGCTTGGACAGCCCCGAGCGGAAGCTGGCCGCGGGATAGCCCAGCTCATTGATGCCCATCATGATGTACACGCTCTGGTACTGCTTTCGGGCCAGAGCCTCCAAAATGGTGTATTTCTGGCCGTCAATGGTCACCACTTTGTAGTCTTCATCGTCCACCCGGAACACGTTCATGCCCCGGGAGTAGAAGAAATCGCCGTATTTCAGGCCGCTGTAGGCCTGGAGACCCTCGGTGCGGGAGTCACCCAGGAACGCGGCGGTGGAAAACCAGCTGTCATCCACTTGGGCGCTCTCAGGCACAAAGGTGCCCAAGGTGTAGGTGCCATTGTAGGAGTTGTGGTTGGGCTTGGGTGTGGGTGCCGGGGTAGGTGCCGCAGAGGGCGCCTGGGTGGGCACGGGCGTGGGGGTAGGTACCGGGGTGGGGGCGGCGGTGATGGCCGCCGGGCGCTGGGTCTGGACCGCCGTGCTGGCGGTGGGGGCTTCCGTATGCTCTGCAGTGGAACGGCCGCAGCCGGACAGCAGAGAGATCAGACAGACGGTTGCCAATATATAATAAAATCCACGGTTTTTCTTTCTCATCATCCGAGATCTCCTTGTTTTCCACTAAGTTCAACTCATGATATCACGGGGGTACAGGAGGGTCAACTACAAAGCGGTAACAAAGTATTATGAGAGTTTTAATTTTGGCAAACATATGTCAAAGATGTGGGGTTCGGTCATTCCAAAATGTGGATGATATCGTTGTAGGAGGCGGCGGTGTAGGTGGGCCGGGCGGGTCCGGTGAGGGGCTGGTTCTGGGGGTTATACCAGATGGTGTCGATACCGGAGCGATTGCCCCCTAAAATGTCGCTGCCCAGCCCGTCTCCCACCATGACGACGGTGGAGCGGTCGGTGATGTGCAGGGACTCACAGACTTTGTCGAAGAAGCCGGGCATGGGCTTTTGCACCCCCAGCTCCATGGAGATGAACAGATTGGGGATGAGGGTATTGAGGTGGGTGCCCTCATAGCGGCCCCGCTGGGCCGCCGGCATGCCGTTGGTGGCAATGGCCAGAGTGAGGCCCATGGCGTTGAGCTTCTCGCAGAACTCCCAGGCTCCGGGGAGCAGATAGGCCCCCTTGCCCACGGTGTTGACAAACTCCCAGTTCCAGGCCCGGGGGTCGTGGGTTCCGCCCCGCACCCGCATGAAGGCGGCAAACCGCTCCACACCCAGGAAGTCCTGGTCGATCTCACCCCGTGCAAAGGCGTCCCACAGGGCGTTGTTGATCTTCTGGTACAGGGCCTCCTCCTCGGCTCCGAAGTCGTAGCCCCGGCGGGCGAAGACCTCCCGCAGGGCCTCCCGCTCCGAGCGGTGGAAGTCCATCAGGGTCATATCGGCGTCCAACAGGACGGTTTGGTAGCGGCTCATAGATGGGGTTTCTCCTTTCGGGTACAGTACATGCGCACAGCGGTGGACACCAGCAGGGTGCCCAGGGCGATGCAGCCGGAGATGCCGAAGGTGCGGATCATGGTCTCCAGAAACAGCTGGGACTCTCCCCGGATGCCGTAGTCCACCGCCTGGTACACGGTGAAGCCGGGGACCAGAGGGAAGTAGGACACCACCAGGTAGGAGATGGTGGGGCATTTGCGCAGCCGGGCCATGATCTCGGCGTAGATGGCCACCCCCACCGAGGCGGCCAGGTTGGAGATAAATACGTTGTTGTCCGTCAGCCACATCACCGGCAGGTACACCGCCCAGCCCAAAGCGCCGCCCAGGCAGCACAAAAAGGAGCCTATGCCCCGGACGTTGTAGAGTAGGCAGAAGCCCAGACACCCCATAAAGGCGAAGAAGCAATACCCCAGGGGGGAGTAGACCGCCACAGCGGTGAGGGGGTTGGAGTTGGGGAAGAGGTTCTGACACAGGGCCATGGCGGCGCCGGTGCCCAGGGCGATGGCCCCGGCGGTGAGCACCGCCCGGGTGAAGGTGGACAGGCCGGAGACAATGTCTCCGGTGAGCAGGTTGCTCATGAAGTTGGTGAACACCAGGCCGGGCACCAGCACCATGATGGAGCCCACCACGGCGGTGCCGGGGTTGATGGGCAGCCCCAGCCCCAGGGCCACATACACCACCAGCGCCAGCACAAAGCCGCTGGCCATGGTGTTGATGAAGAAGTTGGAGCGGGTGCGGTTGAGGGCCAGCATACACATGCCGCACAGCAGGCCGGACAGGGAGGCTACCAGGGACTCCAGCCAGCCTCCCGAGAAGAACAGGGAGAAGAACAGAGAGCCCACAAAATAGCCCACCAGCTGGTAGTGGGCGGGGTAGCGGCGGATGGAGGCAGCGGTCTGCCGCACCGCCAGCAGGAAGTCCTGGGGGTCCTGGGGCGGGTCGGCGCACAGGCGGCGGGACAGGGCGTTGTAGCGCTCAATGCCCTCGATGTCGGTGCCCGACACCGTGGCCTGGCGCATTCGGGTGTGGACCCGGCCCTCCGGGTCGGTGACCGAGACCATGAGACAGTTGGGAATGGCGAACACCTCACAGGTGAGGTGGTAGGCCCGGGCCAGACGGTGGAGGGTGTCCTCCACCCGGTAGATTTCTGCTCCCGAGTGGAGCAGTCCCAGGCCCAGCTCACACCAGCCTTCCAACAGTAATTCGTAATTCATTCTCCAGACTCCTTTCTGGAAACATAAGTGCCTGCATGAGTATACCATAGGATGTGTCAATTGCAAGGGATTTTCCCGTGAAAAATCCGGCGGCTGCAACGTCCGTGCAGCCGCCGGGATTTGGTGAGATCACTCCAAGGTGAGAGTGTCCAGCATGGCCTTCTGAATGGCTTGGTACTGAGTGGCATTGGGGTCCTCCATGACGTAGGACTGCTCCACCAACAACGAGGAGTTGGGCCCCAGTTCCAGAATCCAGAACTGGCGGTAAATGCCGTCCTGGGGACTGACCACCAGGGTGTGGGCGGTGTAGGTTCCGCTGCCCACCTGGACTTGCTGGCCCAGGTCGGGAATCTCCTCCTGGAGGATCAGGCCCTGGCGGAGGGTGACGGCGTCCATGCCGTTGAGACGGTTCACCGACAGGTAGTTGCCCTCGCTGATCAGATAGGCGTCCCCGTTCTCCCAGCCCTGGCGGGTGAAGAGGTTGGGGTCATAGACGATGGAATAGCCCTGGAGGCTGTAATGGCGCAGCCCGTTGGCGGTGAGGACGGCGCCGTCGTACTCATAGGACAGGGGAGTCTCCACATCGGGCTGATAGGCGGGGATATCCCGGGACACGTCGGGCAACGTGTCGGTCTCGTCGGGGTCGGGGGTACAGGTGCCCGTGAGAGACTGGCTGGAGGAGCCGATGGAGGCCGGGTCCGGGGAAGCAGCAGGGGCGGCAGTGCAGGCGGACAGCGCCATGCACATGAGCATGCACAGGGTACACAGCAGGGTCCGACGCATACAATTACCTCCTTGGTTCAGATATCATTATTATATCGACGCAAAAGCCCCGGTACAACAACAGAGGGGTTAAGAATGGTTACAATTTGTTTACGCCTTGGAAACATTCCACCGTTGACAGGGGGGAGGCCAGCGGCTACAATGGAAGAAAATACCCTATGGCCAGGGAGTTGGCGGGAGAACGACATGGAAGAATTACTCAGACTGTACCGGGAATATTTGGAGCAGGCGGCCCTGCCCCAGAACCAGAAGCGGCCGTTCCAGGGGGCCTATGGCTTCATCGGCGGCCCTGCCCCCAACTCCTTCCACCAGCAGTTTGTCCAGCAGGTGGAGGCGGCCCTGGCCCAGGTGCCGGAGACCGAGCGGCGGGAGGCGGTGGAGTACATCTTCCACCAGCCCCTGGAGCACAAGCGCAACCCCACGGTGTACTGGATGTTTGTGGCGGTACACGGGGTGGTGATGCCCTACCTGAAGGACCTGACGGCGGAGGAGGCCCGGGACCTACAGTGGTGGTATGAGCGCTCCTACCCCCGCCGGGAGCAGACCCCGGTGCAGCGGCGGCTGGTGGCGCTGCTGAAGAAGATGCGATAATGGCAGGTGACGGACATGGAAGAACTGGAACAGCTGTATGGAGCCTATCTGGACCTGGTGGCCCAGCTGAACCGGGACCGGAAGCTGTGGGACGGGGCCTTTGGCCTGGGGGGCGGTCCGGCGGACAACCCCTGCCATGAGAAACTGGTGCGAGACGTGGAGGCGGCCTTGGCAGACTTGGACCCCACCCGGCGGCCCCAGGCGGTGGAGTATATCCTCCGCCAGCCCCTGGAGCACAAGGACGACCCGGTGGTGTACTACACCCTGATGGCGGCCCAGGGGGCCACCATCCCCTACCTGTCCCAGCTGCCTGTGGACCAGGCCAAGGCGCTGCGGGGCTGGTTTGAGCAGACCTTTCCCCGCCGGGAGCGGATGCCCTGCCAGGACAAGGTGCTGGCAGCACTGAAACAAGTGAAGTGAGCAAACGGGCTGCGGGAATTTGGTCCGCAGCCCGTTTTTGCGCCGATGTTCGCCCAGTCAACCGCTGGTTGAGGGGATAATCCCCATTTGGTTGAGCAGATTGGGGGCCACTCAACGGATGAGCCCTTCCGTTTTCCGGGGCCAGAGGGTAAGGTAGAGGTAGAAACGAAAAAGGAGAGATGGTTATGGAGACCACGTTGGGAAAGAGAATTGCCGCCCTGCGTCGGGACAAGGGGCTGAAACAGGACGAACTGGCGCAGCAGCTGGGGGTGACCCCTCAGGCGGTGAGCAAGTGGGAGAACGACCAGACCTGCCCGGACATCACCCTGCTGCCAAAGCTGGCCCAGATTCTGGGGGTGAGCGTGGACGAGCTGCTGTCCGGCAAGGCCGAGCCGGACGTCCCTGCCGTGCGGGTGCTGCCCGCCGAGCAGCGCAAGGACTTGAAGGACATGGTGCTGCGCATTGTGGTGGACTCTGCCGAAGGGGACAAGGTGCGGGTGAATCTGCCCCTGGGCCTGGTGGAGGCGGCCTTGGATATGGGGATGGATGTGACCCAGTTTACCGGAACCGATGCGTTGAAGGGCATTGACCTGGGCAAGATTCTGGATCTGGTGCGCTGCGGCTCGGTGGGCAACCTGGTGGAAGTGGAGTCCGCCCAGGGGGACACCGTGCGCATCTTCGTGGAGTGAGCCCATGCGCATCATCGTCAAAGACAAGGACTCTCATCTCAACATCCCCATTCCCACCCGGCTGGTGTTCAATGGCCTGACGGCGGGGCTGCTGTGCTGGGGGCTGGAGAAACACGGGACCCATATGACCCGGAAGCAGCTGATGGTGTTTGTCAAAGAGCTGCGCCGGTTCCGCCGCCGCCACCCCAGGTGGACCCTGGTGGAGGTGGAGGGCCATGAGGGCGAACAGGTGAAAATTACCCTATAAGAGGAGGAATCCGGCCATTTGGCCGGATTCCTCCTTTATAATGTCACCGTAAATTGTACCCCGCTGGGGGTGGCCTGGGCGGTGCAGCTGCCCCCGTGGAGCTGCACAATGTGCCGCACAATGGCCAGCCCCAGCCCGGTGCCCTCCCCGGGGGCGGCGTCCTCCCGGCGGTAGAAGGGCTCAAAGAGCTGGTCCAGCTCCTCCTGGGGGATGGGTGGGCAGTCATTAGACACCCGCAGAATGGTGTGGCGGTCCGTCTGGGCCACCTCCACCCCGATCTCACCCCCGGCGGGGGTGTATTTGACGGCGTTTGTGAGCAGATTTTCCACCACCTGGGCCATGCGGCCCCGGTCGGCCAGGACGGGGGCGGGGTCCTCCAGAGCGGTGGACAGCCGCAGCCCCTTGGCCTCCAGAGAGGGGGACAGCTTTTCCAGAGTGGAGCGGGTGAGCTGGGACAGGGAGAAATTCTCTCGGCGCAGCTTTACCCGCCCTGCCTCCAGCCGGGACAGGTCCAGAAGCTCCAGCACCATGCCGTTCATCCGCTCCGCCTCGCTGCAAATGGTGGCCAGGTACTTCTCCCGCTTGTCCTCGGCGATGTGCTCTTGCAGCCCCTGGGCGTAGCTGTGAATCACCGCCAAGGGGGTTTTCAGCTCATGGGCCATGTGGCTGGTGAAGGTGCGGCGGTGCTCCTCGGCGGCCTGGGCAAAGGTGAGGGCCTGGTTGAGCCGCTGAATCTCGTCCTTCTGCTCCCGCCACGAAGCCCCGTGGGCCTGGAACTGTTCTTGAAGTTTGTGGCCTTCTTCCCAGCGGCACACCTGGCTGGGGCGCAGCAGCAGCCACTTCTGCCGGGTGTCCAGGGCCTGGGACAGCTGCTGGATGGGGGAGAGCAGCTCACGGACCAGCACCCGCCGAAGCCCCCCAATGAGCAGCACACACAGCCCAAGGGTGAGCAGGTACACCCACCACAGGCGCTCCCAGACCAGGGGCCACAGGTCCGCCCACACCCCGCACACCAGAATGCCCTGGTCCGTGGAGACTGCGGTGGCCACCAGCAGGTTGGGCCAGCTCCACAGCTGCACCGGGACATTAGCATTCAGCAGGTCGGGGCCCAGGGTCTGCACCAGCTGGGACAGGCTGTCATACCGGGTCCCCCGGTAGGTGAGGGGGGAGGTTTCCGGGGGGCAGCAGGCGTGATACCGGGTGGCGTAGAGGATGACGGTCTGCGCCTGTGGGTGGATGGCTGTGGGATCGTCGTAGATTTGGACCCAGGTGGGGTTCTGAGACCTTGTGGACCAGAAGGAAATGGTGCGGGGGGTGAAGATGCCATCCTCCAAGACCCCCTCCAGGCGCAGGGGCTGGGGGTGCAAGTCGAAATAGCCTGTCTCCATGTCACTCCGTGCCCCCTCGGTGAGACAGGCCCGGTCCAGGATGGCCCGGGCATAGCAGCCCGAGGTCTCCACCTCCGCCTCATATTCCTCCTGGGTGAGGTATTCCAAGGAGAGAAAGGTCTCCCAGCTGCCCCCCAGGGGGGTGCCCATGGCATCGAAGAGGCCGGAGGCCCCGAGAAAGTAGCGGGCGCTCCACCCCCACCCATCCACCTGGCCCCAGGGCAGGGAGGACTGGATGGCCTGCTGTCGGGCCTGGTCACTGTACCGGATGGCCAGGGCGTTGCCCTCTCCCTGGGCCACGGCTGCGGTGAGCAGTCCCATGCAAAGAAGCCAGGGCACCAGCACCACCAGGCACAGAAGCCCGGTGAGGGTGGGCCGGGCACGGGGACGGCGTTTTTTGGTGTCTGCCATGTTCACCCCTCCAATCGGTAGCCCGCCTTGATGACGGTGCGGATGTGGCCGGCCCAGGGGCCCAATTTCTCCCGCAGGCGGCGGATGTGGGTGTCCACTGCCCGGTCGTCCCCCTGGTAGTCGTAGCCCCAGCCGTGGCGCAGCAGCTGCTCCCGGCTCAAAACCTGGCCCCGGTGGGCCATGAGACAGTGGAGCAGGGCGTATTCCTTGGGGGTGAGGGGGATGTCCCGCCCCTCCAGGTACACCTTCTGGGCGGACAGGGACAGGGCCAGCCCGTCCAGCTCCATCCGGTCCCCGGCTCGCACGCTGCCCCGGCTGCGGCGGATGAGGGCCATGGTCTTGGCGTACACCACCGACAGGTTGAAGGGCTTGGTGATGTAGTCGTCCGCCCCCAGCTCGTAGCCCAGCAGGGTGTCCTCCTCGTCGGACAGGGCGGTGAGGAAGAGGATGGGCACGTCCTGGGTGCGCCGCAGGGCCCGGCACACGCTGCGCCCGTCCAGCTTGGGCATCATAATGTCCAGCAAAACTGCGTCAAACTCCTCCTGCTGGGCCAATTCCAGGGCCTGCGCCCCGTGTTCCGCCTGGATGGGGTGGACGCCCTTGCTGGCAAAGTAGTCGCACAGGACCTCCCGCAGACGGGGGTCGTCCTCTGCAATTAAGATACGGGTCTCCATGCTCCCGCCTCCTTTCACCCTCAGGATACCCGGGGGATGTGTATTCTCTGTGTCATTGTAGCAGAAAATATTCCGCCCGGATACAAAAAAGGGAGGGCCTGCCACAATCAGCGGCAAGCCCTCCAACTATGGAGTCAGGCGGAAATTTTATGCTGCATGCCCTTCAGGGCCCCGGCCTTGTCCAGGGAGAAGAGAATCACTCCGGACAGGATGGCGCCCCCGGCGGTGGACACCAGGAAGGGGATGATGTAGGCGTAAAAGGCCACCTGGGCGGCGTTGGCACCCATAAAGAGGATGGCCATGGGGTAGGCGCACAGGCCGCCCAGAATGGCGGTGCCGAACACCTCCGCCACCAGGGTGGGGAGCAGACGGCGGGTCTTCCAGTACACCACCCCGCACAGCAGCGCTCCGCACATGCTGCCCGGGAAGGCCAGCAGGGTGCCCAGGCCCAGCAGGTTGCGCAGCAGAGAGGCGGCAAAGGCCACCGCCACCCCATACCAGGGGCCCAGGAGCACGGCGCAGAGGATGTTGACCATGTGCTGCACCGGGGCGCATTTGCTGCCGAAGACGGGGAAGGAGAAGATGCTGCCCACCACGGCCACCGCGCACAGGATGCCCGCCAGGGTCAGCTTGAGAACTTTGGTATTTTTCATCTTGGTTACACCTCGTAACAGTTCCGGGAGAAACGGCATGAGACAGCGACGCCCTCCATAAGAACGTAAAATGGTCGGTCGAGACTTACTGGTCTCCTCTCACGCCGGAACACGGCTTCCCATCGCTGTCATACAGGCCCAGGGCGCTCCCCCTCAGCCCGCCACGGACTTACCGTGGATGCCCAGTTCCCCCCTTTTGTTGAGGTATACAAAACCAGGAGACACCTGTGGGGATGTCTCCTGGTCACAATAAGTTCCATATGACTCCCTACGGCGGCATGATCCGCATCAGGTTCAAGGGTCGAAGCGATACGGCTTCCTCTCAGCTTGCCTCACAAGCTCCCCTGTGTTTTGATTGCATCTGTGATGATACACCAAATATCTCCAAAATGCAATGGTTTTTTACGCAAGAGAGTCCGGGGAGACCTCCAGCAAGCTGGTCAGGTAATCCCAGTCCACCCCTTGGGGCAGGTAGTAATAGGTGGAGGCGGCCCCTGGGCCCAGCTCGGTCACTTCCATGACCTGGTGGGAGATGACGATGAGTTTGCCGTTGTCAGGGCCGAAGAGAAAACAGGAGAAGTCCTGATCGGGGAAGTTGTAATTCCCGGCCAGGCGGGACAGGGACAGCCCGGACAGGTAGTCGTGGAAGGCCTGGGGGTCGGTGAGGGTATATGGCGTGTTTTCCTCCTGGGCGTGGGGCGGGCTCAGGTGGACGCCGTCCGCCTGGTACTGGGCGGTGTCCCCGGCGGAGTAGAGCACCTGAGCGGCCGGGGCGGTATCATAGGACAGGGTAACGCTGCCACAGGTGATGGCCGCCAGGAAGAAGAGCACCCCCACCACAATAGCCCCGCTGGAGCGGGCGGCGGGGGAGAGCACCTGCTCCAGGCGGCGGCGCAGGGTGGCGGCGGAGGCGGACAGGCAGGTGGTGAAGCCCCGGGCATCTCCGGCGGTGTTCAAGAGCAGGGCGGCGTACTCCTTGCGCTGGGACTGGTGGGCGAAGAGGAGCACCGTCTCGTCACAGCTCAGCTCCAGGTCCTGGGCGCAGGCCCGCATGGCCACCCACATCAGGGGGTTGAACCAGCAGATGGCGGTGCAGAACAGGAGAAAAAATTTGTTCCAACTGTCCTGACGGGCCAGGTGAATGACCTCGTGGCGAATGACCCAGTACAGCTCCTCCCGGGTGTAGGAGCGGGTGGGCAGCACCACCCGGGTGCAGCGGGGCAGAAGGCCGATGGACAGGGGGGTCTTCACCTCCGGGGAGATCACCAGCTGGTATTTGGGGTTGCGGAAGCCCGCCTCCTTCAGAGCCTCCTCCCAGATATACCGGGTCAGGGGTTCAGTGGCGGGGACGGCAGGGGAAAGAATCCGGCGGCGGAAGCGCAGGTGCTGGACGATGTGAAAGGCCAGCACCCCCACCAGGCCCGCCAGCCACACCCACAGCAGCAGGGTCCACCCATGTCCCGGCAGGGGGATGATGAGCCAGGGCCGGGGCGGGGTAAAGCTGGAGTAGGTGGTGAGGTAGAGCACGTTGGGAATGACCCACAGCATGGCGCAGGTCCGGGCGCTGATGCGGTCACGGAGATGGGGCATCAGGGCTAACAGCACCAGGTAATAGAGGCTGACGTGGAGAAACAACCCCCCATAGGAGGAAAAGGTAATGTCCGCTGCCCGGGCAAAGCCGATGAAAGGGGTGAGAAGCACTGGGCATAGCGTGACCATAACCAGTAGCAGCATAGCGGGGTAGTAGGGCAGGTAAGAGGGGTGGTTGCCCAGATCGGGGATGCCGTCGTTGCCCATGAGGGCATCGTAGCGAGAGTAGACGGTTCCTGCCATGAGCAGGGACAGGACCAGGAATATGAGGATGCGGAACATACTCAGTCACCTTCTTTCAGAAGCTCCCGAAGCTCTTCCAGTTCCTCCTTACTCAGTCCGCTGTCGCACAACGCCGAGGCAAAGGTGGACAGGCTGCCCCCACACAGCTTCTGGATGAAGCTGCGGCTCTGGGCGGCCAGATAGTTCTCCCGGGTGACCCGGGGGGCGTAGAGGCTCTTACGGCCCTCTTTGTCCACCCGGACAAAGCCCTTTTCACTCAGCCGGGACAGCAGGGTCAGAAGGGTGGTGGTGGCCATGGGGTGGGTTTGGGCCAAACGCTCTTCCAGTTGGGCACGGGGGACGGGGGTGTCGCTGGCCCACAGGGCCTGCATCACCTCCAGCTCCGTGTCGGGTAAGCGGCGGATGGTGTGGTTCATGGTATCCCTCCTTCTACACTTGTAGTATCTAACTGTATTCTACAACTGTAGAATGAAATTGTCAAGGGAAACGCTACCCGCTGGGGGTCCATTTTGAGTGGCCAAAATGGACGAAAAGCCACTTAGGGCGTTCCCCCCTAAGGACCCCCCTGGGGTACGAGGCTGAAACTGCGTCAAGTCTAAGTTCGGCCCGTCGCCCTTGCTGTGGCCCCTGCTTGTGCCACCACACCAGGCTACCTTGGGCAGCTGGCCCTATGGCTGGGTAGTTTGCACCGCCGGGCCTACCCTGGAGCAGCGACGTTCCCGCCGCCGGGAGTCAGGCCCCCGATAGCTGGGAACAGCGGCTCACCAGGGTAAGGCCCTGGAAGTAGAAGTTTTACTTGCCGTAGAAGCTGGCACTTACAAAAGAACTGCCATGCCATCTATATGACCTCACCAGGCCAAGGGCCGCAAAAAGGAGGACGCAGGGACACCCAGTACCGCGGGGTGGATTCCACAAGGCGGGGGAAGGCCCCGCCTTTGGCGATTCTTTCCCCGATTTCTCATCGGGGAGAAATCGGGCCCAGCGGAGCGTCCCCGGCTGGGGCGCTGGTTTCTACCTGAGAAATTGGAGAAGATCAATCCCTCAAAGACGGATCATGTTGAACCACTGGGAATGGATTAAGAAAAAAGAGACGGTGCAGGTGGTCCGCCTGCACCGTCTCGGTTTGTTTGGTTTTGTGAAGGTGTGAATGATAAAATTGGGATGAAATGGGTGATTAAGCGGTCAAATCCATGGCGTACTGGGACAGGTTCATGGCGTAGTCCCCCAGCACCAGGGTGAAGTGGTCTCCCAGCTGGGACACGTCATAGGTCTGAGTCCACACCAGGTTGCCCTGCTCGTCCCGGGTGGCCAGGGCGTCATCCGCCCCGTGCTGGGCCAGGGGCTTGCCGGTGTGATTGTCCACGAAGGTGACACCCGCCACGGACAGGTTGTCCCGGAAGGTGAGGGTCAGCTGCCGCTGGCCATTTTCGCCGGTGGAGGCCTGGGCGCTCACCAGCTCAGGGGCGGCGGTGTCCACGGTGAGCTCCACCGTCTTGGTCTGGGGCTGGGCTCCGGGATAGTCCAGGGTGGCGGAGATGGTCAGGGCCACCTTGGTGTTGTTGGGCAGGGGCTGACCATGGGCGTCGGTGAACTGGTAGGTGGGGGCGTACACGAAGGGCACGCACAGGTTCTCCGAGGGGATGAAGTGGCTCTTGGACACGTGCTGGGTGGAGTGGGAGAAGTACTCCTCCCCGGTGTCCGCATTGGTGTAGGTTACGGTGAGGTCGGCGGCGTTGCGCAGCAGGGAGACGTACATGCCGTCCAGGTAGTCGCAGGAGCCGTCGGCGTTGGGGGAGACGGAGACATGGCGCAGGTCAAAGGTCTCCTCCACAAAGGGGTTCACGCCGGGAATCCACTGGGAGGCCTTGCCCCCCATCTGGGTCCACAGGGCGCTCATGTACTGGCTGTAGAAGGCGTTGTCCTTGTCCCCCCAGAAGAAGCCCCGGGTGTCGGGGTTCTGGTTGTCGCCGTCAAAGATGGGGGCACGGGTCCAGTCTCCGTAGAAGCCCAGGTAGGGCAGGGACAGGTCGGCGCCGCCAGCGTTGCGGGCGGTGAGGAAGGTGAAGCCCTCCACATAGCCGCCGTTGGGGTAGTTGGTGTCCAGGTAGGCCTTGTCGGCGTCGGCCAGGTTCACGGTGACCTGGACGGTGGCGTCCGCGCCGGGGGCCACGGCCATCACCTGGGCAGAGAGGTTGGCGGGGCTGTCCACCCCCACCAGGGCGTTGAGGTAGGCCTGCACATCGGCGGCATCGGTGGCCTCGTCCCCGTTGGTGTTGTAGCGGAAGGCCACATCAGACCAGTTTTTGTCCTGGGGAGCCCCCGCCACGGCGGCGCGGTAGAGCTGATAGGCGTCGCGGGTGTCGCAGGCCCCGCTGCCGTCCAGGTCGTGGGTGAGAGCCAGGGCATCGGTGGTCTCTGCGGTGGCGGCCTCCAGAGCCTTGGGAGCCCCGGACATGAAGGTGTTGCCGTCGGCCTCCAGCACGCCCTCGGTCTGGGCCACGGTGTTCAGGTCATAGAAGAGGGTGGAGTCCCCGAAGTTGTGGACGTGGAAGTCGAAGCGGTAGGCGCCGGACTTGGCGGCATCGTCCCCCAGCTGGGCCTTGGGCACGTCGGAGCCGTCCACAGAGAGGTAGGCCTGGGTGGTCACCGAGGCGTAGGCGTTGGCCAGGCCCGCCCCCTGCTTCCGGGGGGAGTAGTACAGGCCGTCCTGGTGCTGGTACACCAGGGGGGTGGCGGTGCTCATCATCAGCGCCCGCACCAGGGCGTTGGTGTTGGCCCCGTCGGTCTTGCCCAGGCCGTCCTGGGACAGGGCGTACTCCTTGACCAGGGCGGAGATGCCGGACAGGTTGGGGGCGGCCATGGAGGTGCCGCTCATCAGCCCATAGGTGCCCTTGTCGGTGGTGGAGTAGATGTTGCCGCCGGGGGCGGTGAGGTCGGGCTCCAGGGTCAGGGAGGGGGTGACACCCCAGGAGGAGAAGTCGCTCATCTGGTAGGCGGTGTCACTGGCGATGAGGGTCTGGTCCGCCCCCACGGAAATGGTCAGATTGGCATCCCCCTCCAGGGCGGAGAGCAGGTAGGCCCCGTCGGCCATGGTCAGGGAGGCGCAGGGGATGGTGGACTTGCTCTGGCTCAAATCCATGGTGATGGTGCCCGCCTGGTTGTTGTAAATGAGGCACCCCACGGCTCCGGCCTTCTGGGCGTTGTCGTACTTCTCGGTGAAGGCGATGACACCACGCTGGACCAGGGCGATCTTGCCCTTCACGTCCACTTTAGCGAAGTCCTCGGCGCTGCCCGCCCCGGGCACAGCTACCACCTGCCGGGGGGTGCCCGCCAGGGTGTTGAAGGGGGCGTTGGTGCCGCTGGCGCCGTTGGTATAGGCGATTTTGTGGTCCTCGCCCACGGTGAGGTAGTCGGACATGGTGTAGACGTTGTCCACACTGGCCACCGACAGGGCGTTGGCGTAGGCGCCGGGGGAGCCCAGAATGGCGTTGTCCGGGTTGGAGGTGAGGTTGGCGTTGGTGCCGAAGTGGTTGCCGTAGCCGGCGGTATAGGCGTTGCCGGCGGAGATGCACAGCACGGTGCCGGTGTCCGCCACCCGGTCAAAGACCTGGTTGACCCAGTCGGCATCGGTGGTAAATCCGGCGTCCGCGCCCAGGCTCATGTTCACCACGTCCGCCCCCAGCAGCAGGGCGTCCTCCAGGGCGGCCACCCAGTCCTGGGTGTAGGCTCCGCCCTTCTGGCCGAACACCTTCATCACCAGCAGCTGGGCGTTGGGGGCCACGCCCACTACCTCGGATTGGGCCACCTTGTTGGCGGCGGCAATGCCGGAGACGTGGGTGCCGTGGTCTCCCTTCTTGTCGTGGTCGTGGGTGACGTCCAGGCTGTCATCCACGTAGTTGTAGCCGAAGGGCACCTTGGTGTTGCGGTAGAGCTGGTCCGCCTTCAGGCCCTGGAACCGGCGGTAGGCGTTGAGGTCTTTCAGCACCCCGGCCACGTCGTCCTGGGTCAGGCTGGCGTCGGTGAGGGCGCTGTCGGGCAGGGCGGCAAAGTTCTGGTGGTCCATGTCCAGACCGGTGTCGATGACGGCGATCTTCATGCCGTTGCCGTTGTACCCCTTGGCCCAGGTGCTCTCCCGGCCAATCATCACCCCGTCGGAGATGGTGGTGGGGTAGGCGATGCCGGACTGGGTGGCGCAGGGCTCATAGACGGTCTGGAGGACCACCTGGCGCACCCCGTCCACCGCCTCGATGTCCGCCATCTTGCCATAGGGCACCGTGGCGGCCACGCCGTTGACCAGGTAGCTGTACTGGTAGGTCACGGACAGGGTGTCCCCGTCCAGGGCGTTCTCCTCAATGTCGGCGATGACCTGGTCCTGGGAGGCCTTGATTTCGTCCATCTGTCGGGCGGTCTCGGCGGAGTACCCGGCGGAGCGGTCGGCCTCCACCACGCTGTCGGCGTCCATGACGATGATGACCCGCACGTCCTCGTCGGGGCGGGGAGCCGGGGCCAGCTGGTCCTTGGCCACCCCATCCTCCCGGGTCAGGGCCAGGTTCTGGTCCGGCGTGTCCACCTGGGTGACGGACACCTTGGAGTCGCCGGATTTGGCGGCGGCAGCGGCGGAGCGGGTGCCCGCGGCTGCGGAGACGGTGAGGCTCAGGGCCAGGGCCAGAGCCAACCAACGCTTATTCTTCATCGTTTACCCCTCCTCTGCTGGTTGAATACCCCGGCCAGGGTCAGGGACCCGGCGGCCGCGGCGGCCAGGGCCAGATACAGGCCCAACTGGGCCTGGTCCCCGGTCTCAGGGGGCGTCACCGGCTCCTGGGTGGGCTTGGCCTCCGGGACAGCGGTGGGCTGGGTCTCGGGGGCGTCGGAGGGAGCGGGAGTGGGGGCCGGGGTGGGAGTCACCGGGCTGGGGGTCACCGGGGCCAGAGCCACCTCCACGGCGTGGCCCTGGGGGTCGTTGGCCGAGCCGGACACGGTGAGGTCGTCGGCGGTGACAGTCTCGCCCTTGGCCTGGAAGTTGATCTGAAACAGGTCTTGGGCGTCGCCCTCCAGGTCATACTCTCCCGGAGCCACCCAGGCGATGGTTACCTGGCCCTGCTGGGCCTTGCCGTCGTTGACGGCGTGCATGGCCACACAGGGCTGGTACTGGTTCTGGTCGCCCACGAAGTCGCAGCCCACATAGGTGAGCTTCTGGGGGTCGAAGGTCACCTGTACGGTGCCGTCGGTGACCACGGTGTCGGCCTGGATGACGGCGGACACCGTTCCCTCCTCCCCAGGCGTCCACCCGGGAGCGGCCCAGGCATAGCCGGACACCGCCGTGCAGGTCAGGGCGGCGGCCAGGGCCAGGCCCATGGTTTTGCTTGTGCGTCTCATTGACATCCTCCTATCGTCGTTTCTCTGCCGAGCAATACACCCGAGTTTCTCTTAAAAAAGCCTTAAAACTTCCTTAATAATTGAAAATACCCGGTGTTTTCGCTCAAGATGGGGAATAATCTACCATTGAAGTGCGGAGGCTGTCAATAGACCTGAGACAAAAATGTCCACCACTGGTGTAAGTTTGTCCATTGTGTGAATATACTCCGGGCGCAAACGACCCCCGGAACCCATCCGCAGTGTGGGAAGGGGGCCGGGGGAAGATTTTGGGGAATTTCTATCACTTTAACATGGAAAAGAAAAATCCTGGGATTCCCGTATCGTGGAAGAATGAGACAGAAAAAGGGAGCGCTGGAGGTTTTTCTCACAAAAAAGACATGGCCCGGACGGATGTTCCGTCCGGGCCATAGTTGAGGTGAATTACTTCACTTCGGCGGTGGGAGCGGGGGCGGGGGCTGCGCCCTCCACCAGCAGCAGGTCCACCACGTCCTGGGTCCAGGCGCCGTCGCCCAGACTGGTCAGGGTGCCGGCCGTGGTGTCCACCATGTACAAGGTGGGCTTGCCGGTGCCGTAGTAGCTGTCTGCGGTCATGATGAACAGGCGGTCATAGGTCTTGCTGTAGACCATGGAGAAGTTCTTGACGTCAGCACTCATGGACTGCTGGGCCCACAGCACGCTGGTCACGGTCTCCTGGCCCAGGGTGGCCTGATAGATGAAGTCTTCATAGCCATCGTACAGCAGGAAGGTGTCGGCGCTGTTGAAGGAGATACCCACAATGCCCTGCACCTCAGAGGACACGGTGTAGGTCTCCACCACAGAGGCGTCCTCCATGCTGATCTCATAGAGGGTGTTGTAGATCTTGAACTGCTCCATGTCGGCGTAGCTGGTCAGCACATACAGGCCCCCGGCGTAGGGGTTGTAGGCCAGGTCCACCACGGTGGAGGCGTCCAGGTCCACGGTGCCGAGCTTCTCAGACCAGGTCATATCCAGGGTCATCTTGTACAGGTTGTTCTCCTCGTCCAGGGCGTACAGATAGCCGTCGTCGGAGTTGTACACGGTCTGGGCGATGGTGAAGCCCAGGTTCTCGGCCTTGGCCTCATCCAGCTTCTCGGTGGGGTCCATGATCTGGGTGGACTCCCAGCCGGACTGGTTGAAGGCGTAGAGCTGGACGGACTCATCCACCACGGACACCGAGCAGGTGACGGTGAGGTCCCCGGCGGTGACGGTGATCTGAGCCACGCCCAGACCCACGGCGGTGATGTTGCCCTCTGCGTCCACGGTGGCCACAGCCTCGTTGTCGGAGGTGAAGGTGACCTCGCTCACGCCCTCCAGCTGGCTGACGCTCACAGGCAGCACCAGAGCGGAGAGCTGGGCGGTCTCGCCCTTGTTCAGCAGCAGGGAGGTGGGATTGACCACCAGGCTGTCAGCCTCTACGGTGTCAGGCACCTTGGGCTCGTTGTCGGTGGGGAAGTACAGGCCCACCAGCATGCAGCCGCTGTCGCCCACCTTGATGGTGGAGCCGTCGGTGGTGTCCACCACATACAGGCCGCTGTCGGTGTTCTGCACGCCGGTCTGCCAGTCGGAGTACACGTTGGAGAAGGCCCAGTACAGGGTGTCGGTGTCAAAGTCGAAGGCCAGAGACTGGTAGCCGGAGGGCTCCAGGCCGGAGTCGCCGATCTCGGTGAGGGCCCCGGTGCGGTTGTCCATGGTGTACAGCACGCCGTCGATGTCCACGGTGTACAGCACGCCCTGCTCATCGCAGGTCAGGCCCACCAGGTACTTGTCCAGGGAAGCCACGGCGTACATCTTGCCAGTGGTGGTGTCCATGGTGTACAGGGTGGAGTTGCCGGTGGAGTTCTTGGGGTTGCCAATGAGGTACAAAGCGCCCTCGGTGTAGACAAAGGCCATGTCGGCGATGGTGGTGAAGTAGTCATAGCCGGTGACGTCCATCAGGGACTTGCCGGTCTTGGCGTCCAGAACCACAAAGTGCATACCGTTGGTCTGGTAGTCCTCGGCCTCGGAGTCCTCGCCATAGCAGAACAGCTTGCCGTCGTAGTAGGTGGCGGCGGTGAGGTCATAGGGCGTGCCGTAGAGAATGTCGCTCTCCAGGGGGTTGTGCAGGTCGTAGTCCATCTGGCTCATCCAGTAGCCACCCATGGACATGGCCTCCAGGTCCTGGAGCACGAAGGCGCTGAGCTCACCGGAGCTGGGCATCACCTGAATGGTCACGGTGACGGTGAAGCCAGCCAGGGTGCCGGTGGCGGTGGTGGTGCCCTCCTTCAAGGCGGTGAGCATGCCGTTTTCAATGGTGGCCACGGTCTCGTCGTCCACCGTCCACTGGACGTTGCGGTCGGTGGCGTTGAGGGGCTGAATCTTCACGGGCATGGCCAGGGAAGAGCCCTCCAGCAGGTTGAGGGTGTCGGTGGTGACCTCCAGGGACTCCACGGGCACCTCAGGCAGCTGGGGCACGTTCTCGGGCACCATGTACATGCCCACCATCTGGCAGCCGGAGTCCACAGCGCCCAGGTCCAGGGCGGCGGCGGTGTTCAGGTCGATGTACATCAGGTCGAACTGGGTGGCGGTCATAGCGGACCAGTACAGCTCGCCAGTGTCATGGTCAAAGGCCATGGACTGGGTGTAGGACATGGGGTTGTACCCGGTCAGGCCCAGAGCGGTGGTCTCCTGGGTGTCCACGTCGTAGGTGCACAGGAAGCCGTAGCCCTCGGAGACGAAGTACACCAGGCCCTCGTTGTTCACGGCCATGGCCACAGCGGGTCCGTCATAGCTGTCGCTGAGGGTGCCCACCGTGGTGGTCTCGCCGTTGAGGGTGTCCACCCGCACCAGATAGGTGGCGTAGGCGGCGTTGTCCCGGGCCAGGCCGTACAGGTAGCCGGTGGAGTAGTCATAGGACAGGTCCTGCATGGTGTACTCAGCCACCTTGCTGGACACCTTCTGGTAGCTGTAATCGGTGGGGTCTACGGTGTAGAAGCTGCCCTGATCGTCGTAGGCGTAGATGGTGCCGTTGACGTACTCTGCACACATGAAGTCCAGAGCCTGGGTCTGGCTGAGCAGCTCATAGTCGGCGGGGTTCTGGGCGTTGAAGGTGGCCCACTGAGAGGTCACGGCGGCGTCGCCCAGGCTGGTGACCACGAAGCCGTTGATCTGGCTGTCGGGGGCCACCACGTTGATGGTAGCGGTGCCGGTGACGCCGGTGAGGGTGTCGGTGACGGTGATGGTGGCCTCACCCACGCCGGTGGCCACCACGGTGCCCTCATTGACCACGGCCACGTTCTCGTCGCTGGTGGACCACACCAGCTCGGTGTCACGGTACCAGGGGTCGGGGGTCACGGAGAGGATGGCGGAGTTGCCCTTGAGCAGGGAGATCTGGTTGGGGGATACCTTCAGGGCCTGGAGCTCGGTGTCGGGCCACTCCAGCTGGTTGGTATCCAAAAACAGCAGGCCAACCACCTCGGCGTTGCCGGCGATGGCGCCGCGGTTGGTGACGGACCAGGTGCCGGACGCATCCTGCTCCAGGGTGTACAGCTCGCCGTAGGTGCCATAGGTGGGGGCGTTGTACTGGGCCCAGTAGATGGTACCGTCCTTCCAGGTCATGGACTGACCGTAGTAGGAGCCGGGCATGTCGCTGCCCTCGCCGCCCATGAGGGTCTCGCCCCACACGCCGGAGGCGGTGTCAATGGTGCGCAGCTCGGCGGGCTGGCTGCCGTAGCTGGCCCCGTAGATGCCGTACAGGGTGCCCTGGTCATCACAGGTGATGGCGGTGGCAGAGGCCAGGTTGTTGTCGGCGTTGACGTACTCCAGCTGGCCGGAGATCATGTCGATGGTCACCAGCTGGGGCCGGGAGGCGCTGGTCAGGCCGTACAGGGTCTGGGTAGAGGCGTCATAGGCCAGGTCCCGGATGCCCACGCTGAGATCGGTGATTTCGGTGCGCTCATCCCAGTAGCCGGGCTGGATGACCACCAGCTTGTTGTTGGCGTCCACGGCCAGGATGTAGCCGCCCACCTGCTCAGCGGCGGTGAGGGCGTAGTCCATGTAGTACTCGCTGGAGCAGGCGGTGGCGGTCACGGTCTCGCCGCTCAGGTCCATGCCAATCCAGCCGTACAGGGAGTCGTCGCTGATTTCGTTGTCGGCCACACGGTAGCCATACAGCAGGGTGTCGTCCAGGGCAATGTCGTTGCCGGGCACCTTGATGGAGTAGTAGGACTCGTTCAAGGCGTAGTCGCCCAGCACCAGGGTGAAGTGGTCGCCCATGCCGGTGACATCATAGGTCTCGGTCCACACCCGGTTGCCGTTTTCGTCCACGGTGGCCTGGGCGTCATCGGCGCCGTACTGGGCGTAGATGTTGGTGACCTTGCTGTTGCAGAAGTTCACGCCAGCCACAGACACGTTGTCGGAGAAGGTCAGGGTCAGCAGGCTCTTGCCGTTTTCCTGGGTGATCTGGGTGTCCAGCAGCTCAGGGGCGCTGGTGTCCACGGTGAAGCTGGCGGACTTCTCCTGAACGGGAGAGTCGGGATAGTCCAGAGTGGCGGAGATGGTGAGGGTCACGTTGGTGTTGTTGGGCAGGGTGTTGCCCTGAGCGTCGGTGAGCTGGTAGGGCGTGCCGTACCAGGAGTAGACGTAGGGCACGCAGATGTTGTAAGCGGGGACGAAGTAGCTCTTGGCCACATGGTCGATGGTCTCACTAAAGTACACCTCGCCGGTGTTGGTGTCGGTGTAGGTGAAGGTGAGGGTGGCGGCGTTGCGCAGCAGAGAGACGTACATGTCGTCCAGATAGTCCCCGTTGCCATCCCCGTTGGGAGACAGGGAGACGTGGCTGAGGTCGAACTCCTCGGTGACGTAGGGGTTCAGGCCGGGCACCCAGCTGGAGGTCTGGCCGCCCAGGTTGGTCCACAGCACGCTCATGTACTGGCTGTAGTCCACCACGTTCTCGTCGCCCCAGAAGAAGCCGTGGGTGTCCTCGTTGTCGTTGTCGCCGTCAAAGATGGGGGCGTCGGTCCAGTCCCCGTAGAAGCCCAGGTAGGGCAGGGACAGGTCGGTGCCATTGGCGTTGAGAGCGGTGAGGAAGGTGAAGCCCTCCACATAGCCGCCGTTGGGGTAGTTGTCGGCGAAGTAGGTGCGGTCGGAGTCGGCCAGGGTCACGTTGACGCTGACGGTCTCGGTGGTGCCGGGGGCCACGGCCATCACCTGGGCAGAGAGGTCGGTGTCGGAGTCCAGACCCACCAGGGCGTTGAGGTAGGACTGCACGTCGACGTCGTTTACCACGTCATCGCCGTTGGTGTTGTAACGGAACTCCACGTCGGTCCAGTTCTCGTCCATGGCGGCGCCCGCCACGGCGGAGCGGTAGATCCAGTAGGCATCGTGGGAGTCGCACACGCCGCTGTCGGTGACGTCAAACTTGGGGGCCATGGCGGAGGTGGACTCGCCGGTGGAGGCGGCCAGAGCCATGGGGGAGTGGGACATGAACAGATAGCCCTGATCGGCGTAGTCGGAGTTCACACCCTCGGTCTGGGCCACGGTGTTCAGGTCATAGAACAGGGTGGTGTCCCCGAAGTTGGTGACGTTGAAGGAGTAGTTGTAGCTGCCGGTCTGATCGGGATCGTCGTACAGCTCCACCTTGGGCACGTCGCAGCCGTCCACGGTGAGGTAGGCCTGGGTGGTCACAGCGCCGTAGGCGTTGGCCAGACCAGAGCCCTGGCTGCGGGGGGAGTAGTACAGGCCCTCCTGGTTCTCATATACCAGAGGCTTGGAGGTGCTCATGAGCAGGGCGCGCACCAGGGAGTTGGTGTCGGCCCCGTCGGCCTTACCCATGCCATCGGCGGAGAGCACATACTCCTTGACCAGGGCGGAGATACCGGCCAGGTTGGGAGAGGCCATGGAGGTGCCGCTCATCAGGCCGTAGGTGCCGTCGTCCATGGTGGAGTAGATGTTGCCGCCGGGGGTGGTGATGTCAGGCTCCAGGGTCAGGGAGGGGGTGACGCCCCAGGAGGAGAAGGTGCTCATCTGGTAGGCAGAGTCGCTGGCGATGAGAGCCTGGTCCGCACCCACGGTGAGGGTCAGGTCGGGGTCCTCCTCCAGAGCGGAGAGGATGTAGGCGCCGTCTGCCATGGTGATGGAGGCACAGGGCATGGTGACGGGGCAGTCGGTCATGTCCATGATGATGGTGCCGCTCTCGTTGTTGTACACCAGGCAGGCCACAGCCCCGGCGTCCTGGGCGTTCTGGCACTTCTCGGTGAAGGCGATGACGCCGCGCTGCACCAGAGCGATTTTGCCGGACACGTCCACGGAGGCGAAGTCCTCCACAGTGCCGGTGCCGGGCACGGCTACCACCTCATAGGGGGTGTCGGCCAGGGTGTTCAGGGGTGCGTTGACGCCGCTGCCACCGTTTTGATAGGCGATCTTATAGTTGTCGCCCACAGTGATGTAGTCGGACATGTAGTAGGCGTTCTCCACACTGGCCACAGACAGGGCGTTGGCGTAGGCGCCGGGGTTGCCCAGCACGCCGTTGTCCGGGTTGGAGGTGAGGTTGGCGTTGAGGCCGAAGGTGTTGCCCTGGCCCATGGTGTCGGAGTTACCGGCGGAGATGCACAGCACGGTGCCGGTCTCGGCCACCCGGTCAAACACCTCGTTGACCCAGTCCACGTCGGTGGTGAAGCCTGAGTCAGAGCCCAAGCTCATGTTGATCACATCGGCGCCCAGGATCATGGCGTCCTCCATGCCGGCCACCCAGTCCTCGGTGTAGGCGCCGCCGTTGGAGCCGAACACCTTCATCACCATCAGCTGGGCGTTGGGAGCCACGCCCACCACCTCGGACTCGTCCACCTTGTTGGCGGCGGCGATGCCGGCCACGTGGGTGCCGTGGTCGCCCTGGGTGTCGTTGTCATGGGTGATGTCCAGGCTGTTGTCCACATAGTTGAAGCCGTAGGCAACCTTGGTGTTGTAGTACAGATCGGCGCTGGTCAGGCCGCTGTAGCGTTCATAGGCGTTGAGGCTGGTGAGCACGCTGTCAATGTCGGCCTGGGTCAGGCTGGTGTCGGTGAGCACTTCGTCGGGGAGAGCGGCGAAGTTCTGGTGATCGGTGTCCAGTCCGGTGTCGATGATGGCAATTTTCATGCCCTCACCCTTGTAGCCCTGGGCCCAGGTGTCCTCACGGCCAATCATCTGGCCGTCGGAGATGGTCCGGGGATAGACAATGTTGGAAGAAGTGGTCTCGTCAGTGGAGCAGGGCTCGTACACGGTCTGCATGACCACCTTGTCCACGCCGTCCACAGACTCAATGTCGGACAGCTTGCCATAGGGCACGGTGGCGGCCACGCCATTGACCAGCCAGCTGTACTGGTAGGACACGGTGAGGTCGTCCCCGTCCAGGGCGGTCTCCTCGATCTCAGAGATGACCTTGTCCTGGGCGGCCTTGATCTCCTCCATCTGGGCTGCGGTGTCGTTGGAGTACACAGCGGCGCTGTTGGCGGAGACCACGGAGTCGCCGTCCATGACAATGATGACCCGCACATCCTCGTCAGGAGCGATGGTGTCGTCCAGGTTGTCCTGGGTCACGGCGTCGTCCCGGGTCAGGTCCAGGTCGTAGTCAGAGCCGTCCAGCTGCTCCACTTCCACACCGTTTGTCTGGGAGGTGGAAGTCTCGTTGGAGTCCGCGCTGGCGGCAAAGGCGAAGGGGGCATTGCCCACGGTGACGGAAAGGGCCAGGCTCCCGGAGAGAACCAGGGCCAACAAACGGTTCAGTTTCATTTTGCAGCCCTCCTCTTAGCGTAGATGCCGAAGCCGGCCAGGACGGCCACACACACGGCAACCAGGGCCACATACAGGGTCAGGTTGGCGGTGTCGCCGGTCTCGGGGCGCTCGGTGTTGTCCCCGTTGTCACCGCTCTCGGGGGTGTTGGTGGGGTTGGCGCTGGGGGTGGGTTCGGTGGGCTCCTGGCCCACGGCCACGGCCTCGCCCTGGGCGTCGTTGGCGGTGCCGGAGACGGTCAGGTCGTCCGCGGCCACGTCAGTGCCCTGGAAGTTCACCTGGAACAGGGCGGTGAGGTCCTCCTGGGCCTGATAAGTATCCGGGGCCACCCAAGAAATCTTGAGCACGCCCTGGTCAGCCTGGGTGTCATTGACGGCGTACATGGCCACGTACTGGGAGTACTGGTCGTTGTCGCCCTCAAAGTCACAGCCCACATAGGTCAGCTTGTCTGCGTCGAAGGTCACGTCGATGACGCCGTCGGTGACCACAGCGTTGGTCTCGATTACGGCGGCGACTTCGCCGGACGTCTCGTCCACATCGGCCCACAGCGCGTCGCCGCTGGCGGCAGAGGCCTGGCCCGCCAACACAGCGCAGCTCAAGGCGGCCGTCAGCATCAGGCTGAGTGCTTTGTTGATGCGTTTCATTGGTATCCTCCTTTAAATATTTTTTGTATCACAAGGTCCGCTCTGCCCCGGCTGGGCGCCGGCTCCCCCCTTTTCTCCCGTGGAGGAACACGCCCCCGGCCGGATGCCGGGCTTGCCTTGATACAAACAAAAAAAGTTCCGCCGATGGGTCAGTACTTCACCGCATCGGAGGACAGAGCGGGGTTGGACACGGTCCAGGTGCCCTCAATCCCGGTGTCCACCTCGGCCCATAACAGCCAGGTGGCCATGTCGGCAGTGCCCGCCTGGTCGTCCCCGGGGGCGCTGTGGTAGAGCACCACTTGGTTTCCGGTGTCGGTTTGGCGGATGGAGTCGATCTCCACGTCCACAGAGCCGGAGGACACCGACTCGGTGACCACCACCAGGGCGTGGTCCTGGAAGTAGTCCTCGTCGTATTCCTTCAGCTCCTCATAGGCGGGCAGCTGATCCACCGAGGTGATGTAGTGCACCGAGCTCTCATTGCCATTGTAGGTGATGCGCAGCTTGCCCCGGGCCTCCTCGTCCACGGCGTCGCCGGGGATGGGGGCGAAGTCGTCGCCGCCAATGACGTTGCCCACCCCAGGGGTGCTGGTGGGCTGGCTGGAGGTGTTGGCGGAATCGGACCCCGCCGTACCGGGGGATGTGGTCTGGCTGGGCTGGGAACAGCCGGAGAGCAGCAGGCAGAGCACACACCCTGCGCTGAGTAGAGATTTCAAAGGAATCATGGTAGCCTCCTGTGGGAAATATTCTGTATATTCATTAATTTATGCATATGTATTCATTGGGTTAATCTTTAATCTATCACTGGGACCTACCCCTGTCAATCGTGTTCTGACAATTCATGGCCGATTCTTACAATTTTGTCCATTGTGCGCATAAAGTGTGGAGGATAACCAAAGAAAAAGTCCATCGGAAACTTTCCGATGGACCTTGCAAGATAAAAATTTAGTATTTTATCACTTTATCAAAAAGAAGAAGGGCGATATGCCAGGATATGGTGGGAAGTGGGTATTTGGGCAAAAATACTAGGGGGGTGGGGACAGTCTGCATAAAACAAGGAATAGCAGACAAGTGCCCCATCGGCAGTTTCATATTTTTGTTGCCTCATACTGTTGCTTTCGCCACTCACCTTCCAGCAAGTCTCGAATTTCATTAAAGATTTCCACTTGGTATGTATGGATAATGGAACATCGCAGAAGGTGAATTTTTTCCCGTGCTTGGGTGACCACTGGTTGACGTTCTATATCGCTTTCTGTGAAATGTTGGGCCAGCAATTCACTGTATTGTTGCTTTATGAGGTTGTTCTGCTTCACAATTTCAAAGGCCTTGTTTCGAAGAATATACATGTTATCATTTATTTCTTGATCTTGTTGGAATAACAGCAAGGCGATTGCAAAATGATATCGTGTCAATTCATTATAAATCTCCTCTAGATCGGACTCTTTTCCGCTGCATATGCGTTCGATTTGGGTGAAATATAGGGATGCACTTTCTCTCAAGGAATTGGACCACTTCTCTCGACTGGCGGTGATCGTGCTTAAATATCCAGAACGCCGTGCAGCTTTGTTTGAATATCGCATGGATATGATGGAAACGATGACAGCCGCAATGGAGGCCAAAAAAGTGAGGCCGATTCCAACCGAAGAGAAAATATTAAATACTTCATTGGACATGTTCCATCACCTGAGTTCAAAATGTTCCATAGTTAGAAAATACCAACACTATAGAATTAATATACAAGGGGGCCTGAGTATGACTTGTCATGATGTTCCAACAGGGTGGGACAGTGGTTTTCTACCCTGTCAAACCGAAAGTTTTGGACATTATCTTGATATTGGTAGGAAATAGAAAATGTTTGTTGATATTTTCTACCGTACATATCACAGTATAAAATGGAGAATTCCAGATAGCTTGGAGAATTAAATTGGTATTCTGGGTGGAATATCTCACGTGAAATCTCTAGAGTACATTCTTCATCTGGCCGCACAACAGATTTTTCATAGTTAAATGGACAAGCGCAAGTATAGCGGCCAAGACCGTCGTCGTAAATAATGTTGATTTCGTCGTCTACGTATTTGGTTGCCAAACAAGTGGCGGTCCCATTTCCCGCATTTACAAAATAGAGGGTGAAAAAAAGATTGTCTGATTTTATGTGTGTGCGAGCATCTTTTTTTAAGATGAAAAACGGCATAGCATGTATGCGATTGAATTCATCTTGAAGTCGCATTGACTCTCGGTGCTCTTGCTCCATTTTTTTAATAGACTCACGATGAATGAGGGCTTGCTGTTTTAATGCCTCTATGTTTTGTTTCTTTTGGTGACGAAGGGTCACAAAAAGGACGAGCAGAGGCACGGCTGTTGATATAAGTATACTTAGAAAATCAATGAGACCGGTATCACGGAGCCTAGTAATGAATTGTAACAGAATTTCCATATCCATGGAATCATCCTCTCCGATTCATAGGCCAAACCGGCAGCAGTCCCACACATACCCCAATCAGAGCCGGAACCACCCAGCCCAGCCCCAGGGCGTACAGGGGCAGAGACTCTTTCGCCCACTGGGTGAGCACGAAGGAAATCCCAGCGGTGTCCAGAGCGTGGATGAAGGAGGCGAGAAACGCCATCACCATACCGCCTACATACACCATGCGTCGGTGTGCGATGTGCTTTTTGAAGAAGGACAACACGATCAGCACCACGCTCACGGGGTAGATCATCATCAGAACGGGCAGAGAGAAGCGGATGAGCTGAGACAGGCCAACATTGCTGATGACAAAGCTAAAGAGACACACCGCCGCCGCAATCTTTTTGTAGGACACGGAGGGGAGAAGTTCGGTGAAATAGTCGGAAAAGGACGTGGTCAAGCCGATGGAGGTGGTGAGACACGCCATCAGCACCGCAAGACCCAGAATGAGCCCGCCCACGGGACCGAAGAGGGAGGTGGTGAGGGCGTGGAGCAGGGCGCCGCCGTTGGAGAACGAGGTGGCGGTGATGGCTCCGGCATAGGAGAGCATAAAATACACCACGGACAAAAACAGGGCGGCTCCGATGCCGCAGAACACAGTGTATTTCACGATGCCCTTCTTGTCCTGCACTCCGTACCCCTTCAGGGCGTTGATGACAATGATGGCAAAGGCCAACCCCGCCGGGCCGTCCAGGGCCAGATATCCCTCCATCATACCTTTGAAAAAGGGGATGGAGCTGTAGTCCTGCTGGGGAGCGCCCAAGGTGCCGTAGGAGATGGCGGCGGTGTCGATCGGCTCAGTGAACAGGCAGCCCAAGAAGATCACCAGGATGCTGAGGAGCAAAATGGGGGTCATGTACTGCCCTACCACGTCCACCACTTTGCTGGGATTGCTGCTGAGATAGTAGGTGAGGGTGAAGAAGCACCCGGTGAAGAGCAGGGAGAAGACCCAGGTGTATTCTTGGGGGATGTAGGGCAGCAGGGCTAGCTCAAAGGAGGCGCTTCCTGTACGGGGCAGGGCAAACAAGGGGCCAATGAGCAGATAGATGCCCACGGATAGACACAGGGCAAATTTTTTGCTCACCAGGGACCCCAGGTCACTCATGGAGGAGCCCACCAGCACCACGGCGATCATGCCCAAAATAGCGATGCCTGCGTCGGTGAGGATGAAGCCCGCCAGAGCAGCCAGGAAGTTGTCCCCGGCCAGCTGGCCCATGGCCGGGGGGAAGATCATGTTTCCCGCCCCGAAGAAGATGGCAAATAGGGTCAGGGAGACGGAGAGCAGTTGTTTGAGGTTGAGTTTTTTCATAGAGAGGAGTTCCTTTTTTGAGTGAAATGGTCTATGGTGCAGCATTCTAATTGATTTGAGGATGAAATCTATAATATTTTGAGTGAGCAATAGAGTTTAAATTACACGGAATGTCAGCATCTTGTCCAGTCCACAAGTTTCAATGTTACAAGGGACACCACCACGTAGTGTCGCATCCAAATGATAAAATTGCATACATCGATTGATGTGTTGGAGAAGTAGCTTTGAGCGGCGCTGATAGCCATATTGTGCAAGCAAGGAGCGCAGTTTAATTCTTATATAATCATTACCCTTCCCATACAAGATGCGAATGCGCACATTCTTAAAAAACAAATCTAAATTAGAATAGTCGCTGATATACTGCTCCATGTTTACAGCGTGCTCACCATATTTAAGGTCTTTTTGGATTGCGGGAAACTCACGATCGAGGATAGGCTTCTCATAAAAATAGTGCATCCAGTAACGGACATCTAAAATAAATTTTCGTTTCGCAGTATGATAAGGGTCAGCTAAAAAAGAGTTTTCCCCTTCCCATATGGAATCAATGATACGGCTTTCCTCTTGGCAACCAAGTTCCATGCTGCTGATGATAGCGGCGAGATCAAGAGCGGAATATAAGAGCTCCTTCATCAGCTATCACCTTTCATTCCATTGCACTGCCGGCACAAAATTTGAAGGTTTTCTGCTACGCTTTTCCCGCCACGATTCATTGGAATGATATGGTCTACCTGAAAATATACACGAGAGGGATTTGTTTTGCCACAGCAAGCACACTGATACTCGCCTTGGTCATTTCGGGCGTTTTCAAATGCCTGATCTCTTAGTTGTTTTTCCAACATGGGGTTGGCCTGACCTATCTCATACAACGGTAAATCTTCCAAAGCTCGTGTGCCAAACTTTACATTGCTTTCCTGTTCTTCATAAAGATCGTCGGAGTGCGATATTTTCATCAGCTCAATATCTAGCTGTCGAAGAAAATATAGTTTTCTTCCGAAGAATAGCTTGAGCATATTGTCATCGCCAGAGTCCCAGATGGAGTCAATGTACTCCGTTTTTTTACGCTGCCCCATGTCCTGATCCCAGATATACTGGGCAATTGCAGTCACGTCCAGCCTGCTTCTGTCTACCTCAGCAAAGGTATAAAACTGGGGACTTGCTTCATACTGGGCATAGTATTTTAGAATGTTCAATACATCCCTTGGCTCATAAGGTGGCACAAGTTCTCCACAGAAGAAAGAATCCCTGCACTGGCGTTCCATTGCATGCAGCTGTTCATCGCTCAGATATTCCTCTGTTGCGCCAAAGCTGGCAAATAGAGAAGGAAGCGACTCCATGAGTTGACGATATGCTTTTTGTGTACTGTTGTACACCATGACTTGATAGGCGTGATCCATCCCGTTTTCTTCCAAATAAGAAAAGGCATACATTCCAATGGGAATCCGCTGTTGAAATGGCACTTTCTCCAATGCAGAAGTATCTACTGAATCATCAAGAATAGAAGCGAATTCCTCGATTTTGGAAATAGCAATCATGCGAAGATCACGCTTAGTCCGCTCGGCCTCAGTATCATGGAAATCATTGTTTCCTTCAAATAGGCTTTCAGGATTTACCCAGGCTATATGTTCGTTCCAATGGTCAATGAAGGATACAATATAGGCACTGGATGTGCCCCCTGCGGCTGTTCCTCTTAATGCACGGCCAACCATCTGTGTCATTAAAATAGATGAAACGGTGGGCCTGGCAAGGAATACAGTTTTTGTTTTTGGTAAATCAACACCTTCTGTCAGGATGTTCACATTGATTAGAACTTGTAACTTTCCGTTGCGATATTCCTCTAGTTTTCTCTCGTTATCTTCACGGCTTATTGTCACTCCAGTAACAGAGTCTTTCACAGATGAAACAATAAAATCCGCAGAAATGCCTGCTTTCTTGAACATCGCAGACAACTGAATTGCATGAATGACATTAACGGCAAACAGTATGGTCTGTCCATATTCGGCTTGCTTTGCTTTATAGGTTTCAACAATCAACTTGTTTCGGGCGGCACTGTCTGCCATTTGTTGCGCGATTTCGTCCGGCAAAATATCTAAGTGTTGGATACTTTCCCATGCATCTACGCCAAGCGTTTCCCCGTATTCTTCGTCCGTATGGAAACTCTCAAAAATGGGCTTGGCAAGTATTTGGCGGTTGATGAGTTCTTTTAAGCCGATTTGATATGTAATTCCAATATCCCCGTGGACAGTTTTCCCATCCTTAATGCCGTCGCTGTAAATATGAGCCAAAAGTCCTTGTTCACTTTCGGCGGTGCGGAAAGGTGTTGCCGTTAAGCCTATGAGCTTCAAATTTGGAATTTTGGCTTTTACATGGTCAATAATTTTGCGATAAGTTTTTGCGGTTGAATGGTGAGCTTCATCAACTATGAGATAAAGTTCGGTTTCGCCCTTTAACCACTGATCTAGTCTATCAATATTTCTTCCCACGCTGTCTTTGCTAACGATCAAAAGATTGTCTTCAGGACGGATATCACTGGTGCGGTCATGATTGGATGAACCGGAGATAATTCGGAAGCAAAAAGAGGAGATGTGTGGGATTACTTCTGTGTAAGCAAACTTCTGGAAGGACTCAGCTGCCTGGTCTAGCAGCATCTGACGGTGGGCGATCCAAAGTATTTTCTTTTTCTTATCAATGGCATTTTTCAACAGCCACATGGAAGCGGTATAAGTCTTGCCACCTCCGGTGGGGAGAACGACCAAAGTGCTGTAGGACGGCTCTTGATTGATTTTATCGAGGCATCTCATAGCCTCTTTTTGATGTTCATATGGCGTTCTCATGTTAGGCCCTTTTTTGGGAAAGACATTGCCGTAGGACGTAACTTCTACGAAATCGGAAATATGTTTCATTATTTTCATCTCGCTTTGTCATTCCAAATTTTTTGATATTTATTCAAATGCCTGTCCTATGTTTGGTTGATATCTCGGATGTTTATAGATTGGCGTTCTCCCTGGGAAGGAAGATCGCGACTCAATATGTTTTTTAGAAACAATTCTACAGCCTCTGCTAGCTGGGTAACAGGAGACTTATAGAATGAAATAAAGGGCCAGCGCCGCAGAAAACATAACCATAAATGCCCCGATGGTCAGAGCCAGGGTCTTGCTGTACCCCTTAGGCTGAATTTCCCCCATTTTATCCAGCTTTTTGATGATTGGATGCAGGGACACAAAGTAAATCCCGATGGAAACAATGGTGGCGATCACCGCACAGACGGTAATGATCTCATTGCCGAACAGCACTACCACAATCAAAAGAGCCAGAAAAATCAACTTGCAGTTGGCCACCCAGTTCACCAGATACTACACAAACAGCCGATCCGATTCCCGGTTCTGGGCTGTATACCACTGCTTGAAGGTATTCATGCTGTTGCCATATTTGAAATTGGGCTTGAAATACAGAATGAGGATGTTGGACAGCTCCATGACCACAAAGATCAGGATTGCAACTTTCAAAATCATCAGCATGGGTTCCCGCCTCTTCTTAGGTTCTTGAGAGTGAAACGACGGTTTCAATGTGCGCCGTTCTCGGGAACAAATCCACCGCCTCCGCCCGCTGGGCCACATAGCCCAGAGCGGCAAACCGCTTCAAATCCCGGCCCAGGGTGGCGGGGTCACAGGATACATACACCACCCGAGGGGGCGCCATGCGGGCGATGGTGTCCACCACGTCGGGGGCCAACCCCTTCCGAGGCGGGTCCACCACGATGACGTCGGGGGTAATGCCCTCCTGCTCCAGCTGGAGGGCCAGCTGGGAGGCGTCGCCGCACAGAAAACGGGTCTTGTCTGCCAAGCCGTTGCGGCGGGCGTTCTCCTTGGCATCCTCAATGGCCTGGGGCACCACTTCCACCCCGATGACGTTTGCGGCGTGTTCCGCCATAGTCAGGGAGATGGTGCCGATGCCACAGTACAGGTCCACCACTGTCTCGGTGCCCGTGAGGCTGGCAAACTCCACCGCCCGGCTGTATAACACCTGGGTCTGGGGCTGGTTGATCTGGAAGAAGGAGGGGACAGACAGCCGGAAGGTGTGGCCGCACAGGGTCTCCTCCAGCCAGTCCTGGCCCCACAGGGCGTGGTACTCGGTGCCCAAAATCACGTTGGTTTTCCGGGTGTTTACCGACAAAACTACACCCACCAGAGTAGGAACAGCGGCTTTCAACGCCTCTACCAGCTCTTGGGCGTGGGGCAGTTTTTTCCCATTGACAATGAGGCAGCACAGCACATCCCCGGCCTGATTGGTGCGCAGATACAGGTGGCGCACCAGCCCCTTCCCCGTCTTTTCCTGGTAGGGGGGGATGCGGTACTGTTTCATCCAGTCTGCCACCACCTGGCGGCACAGGCTGTCCACCTGGGGCTGGAGGTGACAGTGGGGGATGTCAATGACCTGGTGGGTGCGGGAGCGGTAGTAGCCGATGCCGTCCCCGCTCACCGGGAATTGTACCTTGTTGCGGTAGCCCTGGGTGTTTTCTGCCCCGTGAATGGCGGACACAGGCAAGGTAAGACCGCCCAGGCGGCGGAGGGCATCCTCCACTCGCTGGCGCTTGGCGTTCAATTCCTCCTCATAGGTCATGTGGCGGAATTGACAGCCTCCGCACTGGCGGTAGTGGGGGCAGTCCGGCTCGATGCGGGCGGGGGATGGGGTGTGTAGCGTGGCAATGTGGGCCCAGGCGGCGTTGTGGCCTACATGCTCAATGCAAACATCTGCCTCTTCGCCCCGGACCGCCCCATGGACAAAGACCACCATACCGTCAATGCGGGCCACGCCGGTGCCGTCGCTGGCATAGCTTTCAATATGGGCGGGGTAAATCTTCCCTTCTTGCAGTGCCATGGCGGTCATCTCCCTTCTGAGGCGGCCTGGGCCGCCTGCTGCTTGTGCAGCTTGTGGAGCTGCTTTTTCCGGCGGTTGGAGAAGCGGTCCTCCTCGCTGTAAATGCAGCCGCAGTATTTTTGCATATACAGGCCCAGCGCCCGGGCCTGTTCCTGTCCGGCCTTGAACCGGGGGCGGAAGTCGTAGGGCAGAAAGTCCACCCCGTACTTTTTGCCCACCTTTTCCCCAATCTCGCACATCAATTCCCGGTTTTGGTAGGGAGAGATGAGCAGGGTGGAGGTGAAGGTGGAAAAGCCCCGCTGGGCCGCGGTCTTGGCGGTCTCCTCAAAGCGGCGGGCGTAGCACCAGGAGCACCGGGCGTCGGAATTGGCGGCCACGGCGGCGGTGAACTCCCGCAGACCGTAGTCGTCCAGCTCCACCAGGGGCAGGTCGATGTCCTGGGCGTACTGGCGCAGGGTGTCTCGGCGGGCCTTGTACTCCAGGAAGGGGTGAATGTTGGGGTTGTACCAGAATCCGGTGGGGGCGTGGCCCTCCTCCCGGAGCTGCTGAATGCAGGCCACTGAACAGGGGGCACAGCAGATGTGAAGAAAAATATTCATAGACGCTCCTTTAAGCCCATGGCAGTGGGATGAATGGGCCTTTTTGACGTATTTTCTGTCATTATACCATGTCCCTTCTCACCCCGCAACAAAGAGGACAGGGCAGAAGGGCAGGGCTTCCCAGAAACATACATTTACTTTTGCATGCAAAAGTGTTAGGATAGAGTTACCCGAAATTTGTGGAAGAAACACGAGTGCGGACAACCAGGCCCGCCGACGGGAAGCGGAGCCCAACAGAGGAGGAGATAACATGCGGTTTTGTGAGTATTGCGGCGCACCCCTGGAGGATGGGCAGCTGTGCACCTGCCCTCAGGCCCAGCAACAGCAGCAGGAGCCACCCACGACCCAGCCGGAGAGCGCTCCGGTGGAGCAGACCCCGCCCCAGCAGCCCGCCACCCCGCCGGAAGAGCAGGGGTACAGCTACGGACAGCCCCAGGGCGACCAGACAACCCCCGAAGAGCAGCAGCCGGAACCCACGGTCCAGCCGTCGGAACCCAGCGGCCAACCGCCGGAGTACAACTACCAGCAGCCGGGAGCTGACACCCAGCAGAATAGCTATGGGTATCAACAGCAGCCCTCTGGGTACGACTATCAACAGCCTGGGGCGCAGCAGCAGTCCAGTTATGGCTATCAGCAGCAGCCCGGCGGATATGGCTACCAGCCCCAGGGCGGGCAGGGCCAGCCGGGGAGCCAGAACGCCCAGCAGTTCGCCCAGATGGGCCGACAGGTGCGGGACACCACGGTCCACGCAGCCAAGAGCCTGAAACCCTTCTTTGCCCAGTATTGGGCTTCCCCCGTCCAGGCCATCCGTACCGCCGTGGCGGAGAAGAACCTCACCGTGGCGGTGACCCTCTCGGTGATCCGGGTGGTGGTGGTCATCGCCCTGCTGTGGAATGTGGTGGGCCAGGTGGCTGGCAGCATCCGCAGCACAATCGGGCCTTTGAGCAGTCTGGGCAATCTGATGGGCAGCAGCTCCGTTATGACCGTGCGGGGCAACCCCCTGGGCAGCATCCTGTTCGGCCTCATTATTGCAGTGGTGGGCATGGCCCTGTTTACCCTGGTGCTCTTTGCCCTCACCCGCATCTTTAAAAGCGGCGGCAGCATTCTGGACATGTACATCGCCAACAGCGCCAACGGCGGCGTGACCACTGTGGTGCTGTTTTTGGCCTTTGTGTGCGCCTTCTTCTCCCTGAATGTGGCCGTGGGCCTGGTGGTTCTGGCTTGCTTCACAGCGGTGGTGTGCGGCAGCTTGTCTGCCCAAGCGGTGTGCGGCGACCAGAGCAGCGGAATGTTCTGGCTGTGCTACCTGGGCGGTATGCTGGTCATCCTGGCGGTGAGCTGGTGGATTGTTCCCCCCTGTGTGATTCAGACGGTGGGCGGCATCACCCTGACCTTGGATGGCAGTAGTATCACCATCCGGGAGTTCCTGGAGAGATTCCTGTCCAACGGGCTGGCTGGCCTGTTCTCTCAGTTGTTCTACTAATTGTAGTTTGTTCTTTGCCGAGCCAAGGGGTGATGGGCAATTGGCAAGAATCATTGACGGCAAAGCCATGAATCTGGTAGGGGACAAAGTGAAAGAATTGCGACTTGCCAGAGGCATGAGTCAGCAGGCGGTTTCCAATCAACTGGAGACCATGGCCATTTATGTGTGCCGTGGGTCCATTTCACGCATTGAGGACAAGACCCGGACGGTGACAGACATCGAGTTATATGGTCTATCCCGAGTGTTGGGCGTGAAGATGGAAGAACTGGTTCAAGTACCAGAATGATATTGTTTTATGAGCGAAAAAAGTCAGTGATATCCGCCGCGGTGGCGGATATCACTGACTTTTTTAATACACTGCTATGTGTGGTTAGGACTTTTTACCCTTCTGGGCCTTCATGCGCTGCTCGTGGTTGAGGATGCGCTTGCGCAGACGCAGGCTCTCGGGGGTGACCTCCAGAATCTCGTCGTCGGCCAGGAACTCCAGGCACTGCTCCAGGGAGAGAATGCGGGGGGGCACCAGACGCAGAGCCTCGTCGGAACCGGAGGCACGCATGTTGGTCAGCTGCTTTTTACGGCAGACGTTGACGGTGATGTCCTCCATCTTGGGGCACACGCCCACCACCATGCCCTCATATACGGGCACGCCAGCGCCGATGAACAGAGCGCCACGGTCCTGGGCGGAGAACAGGCCGTAGGCCACGGACTCGCCAGTCTCGTGGGCCACCAGGGAACCGGTGTTGCGGCGCTGAATCTCGCCCTTGTAGGGCACGTACTTCTCAAAGACGGAGGCCATGATGCCCTCTCCCTTGGTGTCGGTCAAGAACTCGTTGCGGTAGCCGAACAGGCCACGGGAGGGGACCAGGAACTCCAGCTTCATGCGGCTGCCCACGGGGGTCATGGAGAGAAACTCAGCCTTGCGGGCGCCCAGCTTCTCCATGACGGCGCCCACGTTGTCGGCGGGCACGTCGGTGACCACACGCTCCACGGGCTCGCACTTGACCCCGTCGATCTCTTGATAGAGCACACGGGGGGGAGAGACCTGGAACTCGTAGCCTTCCCGGCGCATGGTCTCGATGAGGATGGACAGGGACATCTCGCCACGGCCAGCCACGTTGAAGGAGTCGGTGGAGTTCTCCACCTCGGTCACCCGCAGGGACACGTCCTTGAGGGTCTCACGGAACAGGCGGTCCCGGAGCTGGCGGCTGGTGACGAACTTGCCCTCACGGCCAGCGAAGGGGGAGTCGTTGACGGAGAAGGTCATCTCCAGGGTGGGGGCGGAGATCTTCACAAACTCGATGGGCTCCACGGCGGAGGGGGCACAGATGGTGTCGCCGATGGTGATGTCGCCGATGCCGCTCATGGCGATGATCTCACCGGCGGCGGCCTCGGTGACGGGGGTACGGGCCAGGCCGTCGAAGGTGTACAGGCTCACGGCCTTGGCCTTCTTGGACTCGTCGGGGTTGTGGTAGTTGCACACCACGATCTCCTGGTTCTGCTTGATGGTACCACGCTCAATGCGGCCGATGGCAATGCGGCCCACAAAGTCGTTGTAGTCGATGGAGGAGACCAGCATCTGGAAGGGAGCCTCGGTATCACACTCGGGGGCGGGAATGTACTCCAGAATGGTCTCGAACAGGGGCACCAGGTCGGTGCCCACCACGTCGGGGGAGTAGGAGGCGGTGCCCTGACGGCCGGAGCAGAAGAGGGTGGGGGAGTCCAGCTGCTCATCGGTGGCGTCCAGGTCCATCAGCAGCTCCAGCACCTCGTCCACCACCTCGTGGATACGCTGGTCGGGGCGGTCGATCTTGTTGACCACCACGATCACCCGGTGGCCCAGCTCCAGGGCACGGGAGAGCACGAAGCGGGTTTGAGGCATGGGACCCTCGGCGGCGTCCACCAGCAGGATGACGCCGTTGACCATCTTCAGAATACGCTCCACCTCGCCGCCGAAGTCGGCGTGGCCCGGGGTGTCTACGATGTTGATTTTGGTATCCTTATAGTGGACGGCGGTATTCTTGGCCAGAATGGTGATGCCGCGCTCACGCTCCAGGTCGTTGGAGTCCATGACACGCTCCACCGTGGCCTGGTTCTCCCGGTAGATGCCGCCCTGCTTGAGCATCTCGTCCACCAGGGTGGTCTTGCCGTGGTCAACGTGGGCAATGATGGCTACGTTTCTCAATTTCTCGTTTCGCATCTCTCGTTCTCCTTATTGTCTGGCTGTTTTGCACAGCCCATAAACTACCATGGGAATGTGGACACAATTCCCACATCCGATCAAAACACAGTCACTTATTATATCCCGAAATGTGTTGGATTGCAACGGCAGAAGGGGAGAAAAACCCGCCCGATTCCAGAAAAGTTCTTGTGCCGCATTGACAGTATCGGTGGAATTGGGTAGAATATACCAAGCGGCCATGGGCCGCCGGACAATTTGATATGCCTCCGTAGTTAAATGGATATAACAAGCCCCTCCTAAGGGTTAGTTGTGAGTTCGATTCTCGCCGGGGGTGCCAAAAAGGAGCAAGCGTACACGTGTGCGCTTGCTCCTTTTTTAGAATTTGCCGATTAATAAATAATCACTCAAGATTGCGTCGTAGGCCACCTTTTCGCCGCATTCCAAATCCGTGCAAGTATATTTCTGGTACATTGACGCGGCCATCGCTTGAAATAAATACAATTCCTAATTTCTGAAGAACATAGAAAATTCCTTGTGGGGATTGATCGGGGAGGGTTTTTCTTTCCTCATCATTCCACGCACTCATCTCAATACGCTCAAGAAACGTATCTCGATCTACTAACATGGTTAGTCCACTGAGTTGTCGCTTCAACGTATTGAGCCAAGGATATTCCTCTGCCAATTCGCTAACTCGATCTTCTGAGACGCTCACCAGAGCGTTTTGTATCATGGAAGGCTGAAGTAAACAGTTGTTTTTTGTTAACTTATCAAGTTCATGAGGGTGTTCCAGCATTCCAGCGGCAGCAATGGAAAAACACTTTAAAAAAGAGCGAGGGGCCAGTGAGCCGTTGGCATCTTGTAAGTGATTGGGTATCCATTGATAGCTTAATCCTTTTTTTGGAGAGTTGCCCATATAATGTCCGATAATTTGGTCTATAAAGAGTTCTACTTGTTTTTTCTTATCAGTGGGAACATACCCTAAGTCTGCATCTGCTTTGTCGCTAATGAGTTTTGGGATTAATCTCAGATACTCTAAGGTTTCAGAAGACCCTGAATTTGCCATTCGCTTAATTAACAAGCGGTAGAGAGAAAGCGTGTTCCACTCGAGACGAATGGTGTGATTCTTTAACTTAGAAGCGTCCATGAAGCTTAAAAGATTAGATTCGTACAGGTCGGTTCTGAGGAAGATTTTACAGCGTAATCTTCTCCAACGCATGGAATGATTAAACCAAAAAGAAAGCAGAGTCCTAATATATGGGAATAGTCGATTATATTCGGTAGTCAGACGATCCAGAAAATCATATGTGATGAATAGCCATTTATCATGTTGTAACAAATATTCATCTATTTGTCCTAATAAACCTTCCCAGAATTCGGGGTTATCTCTAAGATTGGAAATCCATTTAGATGGAGTGTTTAGCATGGAGATATTTGTGAACTCAAAATCTTCTGTACTATTCAACCAAGGTTTTAAGCTGTCCAATAGAGCCGTATCTGTTTGAAAAAACTCGAAAAGGATTAGTAATAGGCTTCCTACCCAGTAGGCCTTTGCATCCTTGTCATTGGAAAACTGATCCAAAATCTCTTGAGATGGGAAATGGCCAGAGAGATCATACCCACAAAGAGCTTGGGCATTGTCGCCATTGGGACCGAGTAATGTTTGCTGAGGACCCATGATTTGACGAAACCCTTTTTTGGAACAGAAAGCGTAAAAAAGTCTCGTTTTTCCAGAACCGCGTCCGCCTAAAATGAGAAAACGCATAGGGTCCCTCATTCGGCCATACTCTTGCATCATTAAGAAGTCCTCTAGGGACTCATTGCTACTGCTGCTAACACCGGTGAATTCATATTCTGCGGTACTTTGTATATTTTGAATTGCGGACAAAATTGAAACCTTAGTTTCATGAGTCATGCTGCTCATCTCCTTCTTTTGGCGAATCCCCAAACCATGTGTAGATTCTTTCTACAATAGCCTGATAATCCGTACCGCAGAGAATATTTTTTGCCGTATCCAGCGACTCGTTTTGGAGAGTGGAACCATCAGAATACAGGCAAACTCCATCGTTCAAGTGAGGTTGATAAGATATATAGATTGGAGTATGGGCTTCACCTTCAGCCTCAACACTTGGCTCGGACTCTGAATAGTACAGGTCGCAACACAAAGAATAAGCCTGGGATTTAAAAAGTTCTTTTTGTTGTGTATTACCAGAAGAACTACTGCATATGCTGTCGACCAATGCAATGGGAAGAATATCTGTTTGAGATGTGGCTGCTAACGAGATGACCTCTTTCAAACCATTCCATGACTGGGCATTGTTTCGACCGAGCAATACAATCCGTGTGGAATTTGAGCAGTAATTACGCCACCCATGTCATGAAAACCAGCTCGGGCATCTAACAAAATATAGTCTACTAGCGTACCTGAACTTGCAATAAAGTCAGTGGCACTTTGAATTAGTTTGATAAGAGAGTTCCGCATACCATCTGGCACCGTATCCTGGTAGTCAATGCGAGCAAGCTTAGATAGATACAAGTTTTCCATTTTTCCGGCGGGGATGATATAAATTTGGCCGTCCATATTTGCTGTTAGAGCAGGATCATTTACAGATAGTAGATATTCTTGCATGTTTGGAGTATACGCCTGATCAGCTTGATTTTCCACTAAGAAGTCTACAGTCCCCTTTTGTATCACATGATCATCAAAGAAAATCGTGGATAGTCCTGGTGCCTCTACATCAGTATCTATAGCCAGCACACACTTTCCTTGTTGTGCTAAAATGAGGGCCGTTGCGGCCAATGCGGTTGTGCGCCCCATGCCACCCTTAAATGAGTAAAACGTCACGACTTTTGGCTTTGTGCCAGTACAAGCATCAGTATAACTCCAGATAGGATCCACGGATTCATTACGATCTAACCATGCCTTTTTTGCAATGACACGTTCCACGTGGTACCAATTGCACCCATTTATTGCGGCGTCAAACTGCCGTAATCGATCGATTTCCTGGATGGTATAGGTTTCGAGATTGTTATGTTTCCCCTCGCACCACATAATCCGTCCACTAAAATAAGGACCCAGCGAGGACTGAAGCGCACTTTTTATGCCAGCAATATTAGGTTCCGCTGGGGTATTTGTTGACAGCAAAAAAGCAAGGTGTCCAAATACATCACGGATTACGGTAACTTCACGGAGAGTGGAATAGTCGCTCCAACTCTGAAAAACTTGTTTGGCAATCTGAATTGTGTTTTCAAATGAAACCATATCTTCGATCCTCCCTAATGAAGTGGTACATCAATTTGGCCATTTACCACAGCAATTACCAAGCGATGAATGAGATCTTTGCAAAATAGCTGAGAATTTTGTAAATCGGGAATCGTATATGGGCGTTCGACTGCATAACGTCGCTCGGGATGTCCGTCAAATAATGCTGTGGGAGGAGAATCAACGCCTAATAACAGTGCGAATTTAGGGTGCATTAGGCCAACTAATTCGGCATAAGTAGTTACATTATCGAGCAACTCAGGTACAGTATGAGACCGGCTGTTCAATTCAAGTTGAGAAAGAAAAGCTTTAATTGAGCATTCGCCGGAAAAGGCATAGTGACACATAGCATTGTCATTGCGTCCGTGTTGGTGAAGAAGCAAACCATCTTCAAAATGGCGGACGGCTGCGATTGGATAACAATCATTGTTAGTCGATGTCATAGAAATATTTCCCCCTTGCCTGAAAGGACATGTGTTTACTTAGACATAACAGTGGGATATGTTGGTTAATCACAAATGATAAATTATTGTAGCCGTTTAAATGAGACCTTTAAACATTAATCTACCATAGTTTCGTATTTTGTACAAGTGCTGTGGGTAAATAGAACCATATTCTGTTAGTCCAGCATCGCCATCTCCATCTTCTTGGTGAGTTTATTGGTCTGCTTGGTGATCTGACCCACCCAGATGGCGGTGACAATGGTGCCATCCTGCACGCTGCTGAGGTGTCTCAAGAACACCAGGGAGAACAAATAGCCCAGGATTCCCCCGGCCAAATTGCTGGCCGATGACTGAGCAGTCAGACAATCGAATTACCATCTAAAACATCAAGCCCGGGCAGCGTACATTGAACCGCTCCCCGTCAAGAGGACAGTGAAAAAATATAAAGTTTTCCCGGCCAGC